>Ga0194117_10000015_pt1 | contig 252888 bp, 265 predicted proteins | sample TA2MahsurfametaG_FD_160579 | JGI IMG/M metagenome (GOLD analysis project Ga0194117, IMG submission 160579) | Freshwater microbial communities from Lake Tanganyika, Tanzania - TA2015009 Mahale N1 surface | ecosystem: Environmental > Aquatic > Freshwater > Lake | place: Tanzania: Lake... | reverse complement strand
CAGGGATCGACGATTCGGTTGCCTCGACGATCTCGTTCGCAAACGGTGCGATCGGCACGCTCACGACCGTGTGGCACGACAACCTGTCGCGCCCGAGTCTGCGGCGCGTCGAGATCTTCTGCGAGCGGCGCACCGTGATGCTGGATGGAGACGACTGGTTCGGTCCGGTTCGATGGTCCGATGCCGATGGCACGACCGGGGAGCTCGCTGGCGAGGACCTCTTGGAGCGGACCACACCGCTCGCTGCGATCCACCCCAACCCCGATGCCGCATTCGTGCTGGCCGCCGGGGACGGCCTTGGTGGCCACCCCGATTTCTCCGTCGCGCTCGAGGCGCACCGGGTCGTCGAGGCGATGTATGCGAGCAGCCGCTCCGGAGGCTCCCCCGTTGATCCCGCCGAGGTGTCACCGTGACCGACGCGGTGCGCGCACACACCCTCGGCGAGATCATGGACCTGCGCGTGCGGGTGCTGCGGAAGGGAACTCCGACCACGCACTGCAGCTACCCCGAGGATGAGTACCCTGACGTCGTTCATCTCGGGATCACCAGGGACCATGGCGCGGTGGCAACTTCGACGTGGTTCGCCAAAGAATGCCCCGAGATGCCGGGGCGGCCCGCGATGCAGTTGAAGGGCATGGCCGTCGATGACGCCCTGCAGGGGTCGGGGCTCGGCGCGCTCCTGGTCGAGTCCGGACTTGCGCATGCACGACAGAGAGGTGCCGAGGTGATCTGGGCACGGGCGCGCGACTCCGCGCTGGGGTTCTACGAACGGCTCGGATTCAACGCGGTGGGCGACGGATTCATCGACGGACCCACGGCCATGCCCCACCACATCGTGGTGCGCTCCGTCTGACCCGCACCGAGGGATCCCTCAGTCGATCTCCATCGTCGTCGACCACCGCAGCACCGCTCCGGCATTGGTACCCCGCACCTCGACTGCCCACGGGCCGGCATAGGGAATCTGCACGATCCCCACGAAATGGTTCGGACCCGCCGGCACGACATCGACGGGGATCACGGGGATGTCCCTGCTCGGCAGCTCCATTCGCATCTCCACCTTCTCCACCGGGGTGAGTGCCCCACCGGGAGGCGTGAAGATCACGTGCACCTCGGCGGTGCCCACTGCCGCCGGGGAGACCGCGACATCTGCGATGACACCGTTCTGCGACAGCGTCGCGTTGAATGCGACCGGCGCACCCTCTCCGACGGGTGAGGTCCCCGTCATCGTCGCGGTCGCTGCGAGGACGAGAAGCGCCACGAGGACCTCGGCGCGCAGCAACGGACCCGTCGGGGAAGTTGAATGCATGCGACGACGCACGATGAGTGCGACACCGACCATGACCACCACGAGGATCGTCTTGACGGTGAGTGCACGGCCGTACTCCCCCGTCAACATCCCGTCCGGTCCGCCGGTCAGGCGCACCGCGGTGGCGAGTCCCGTCACCACCGCGACCGGCATCGCCCACGTCGCGAGGAGCGAGAGTCGCGCCACGACCGACGGATCAACCCGACGCGCGATCGCGGCACCCATCAGGCCGCCGATCCATATCGACACGGCACCGACATGCAACGCACCGAGCGCGACATAGAGCACGGGCCACGGCACCGCACTCAGGTGTCCCGCGAGCGGGAACGTCACCGCGGTCGACACGGCCACGAGGGATGCAGCGTTTTGCCACGGCGCCCCGTTGCCGAGACCACGGGCCGCACCCAGGATCACCGCGAGCCAGAGCGCACCGAGCGCGAAACGCGCGACCATCGCGAGCCCGACACGAGTTCGGGCCGCATCAGCGACGAGTGCCCCATCGAGGATCCCCGACCATCCAGCTCCGGCACTGTGGGCGCCCTGCAACAACAACGTCGCGATCGCCCCCACGACGAGGCCGACCGCACCCATTGTCATCGCACGCACCGTCGAGACACGACCGAGACCCCCGCCGCGCCAGTGCAACACGGTCAGTCCGATCAACAGCACGGCACCGAGATAGGACAAGAAGCGAGCGACACCCAGGGGCACCGCGAGGTTCGACCCCCCACGGAGCGAGGCGATGATGCGATCGAGGGCCTCCGAGGAGCGGCCCGACGAGGTGTCACCCACCTCGAAGGGGAATGCTCCGCTCACCGGATGTCCGTCGCTGCTCGTCACCCGCCACACCACCACGTACAAGCCGTTGGGGATCGGTGGAATCGATGCCACCACCGTGGAGGAATCGGTGGAGAGACGGCGCGGCGCGTCGATGTCGACCTCGCGATCCGACTCGCCCGCCTCGAACAGGCGCACCACGGCGAAACGTTCCTCGACCGGCTCGGAGAAGTCGAGGACGATCTCACCGGGTGCCCGGGCGACCACGGTCGAGGTGGCCGGTGACGACGAGTCGAGGATCGCATGCGCCGAGGCGGAACCGGCGAACCCGACGGTGCCGATCAGCACGAACACCACGAGGGTCGCCAACCAGCGGTGCACGTGCGTCACAGACCAAGTCCCCTCGGCAGACCGTCGATGTCGACGCGGCCGAGCAACCACGCGAGGCGGTTGCGATCATCGAGCGCGTTGGCGCCGGCAGGCAACTGCGTGAGACCCATCGGATGACTGGCCGCCCACATCATGCGCTGGCGATCCAACTCGAGCTTGACCCACAGCGCGGGCCAGGAGTCGAAACCGACGCCGACATCGAGATCGACGGTGTGCACCAGCGTCTCGCGCCACCGCAGGAACGGAAGATCCGAGATCGGCACGACCGCACCCGAGGGCGACAGTCCCGTTCCCTGCCACGAGTCGGCGCTCGCCGCCGCCCATGCGCCCTCCAGTTCGTACACCGCGCGTCGAAGATCGTTCCTCAGCGTGGATGGCGCCCGGGTGCTCCACTCCTCGATTGCGCCCGACCGTGCCGGCCCGCCGCCGGGGTACTGCTCGCCTTGTTCGCCGCGGGCGGCGGCTGCGAACAACCCGACATGGCTGCGCGCGTTCAACGCGAGGTGCGCGATGACGTGCGCCCGGGACCACCCCGGCAGGGTCGACGGTGCCCGAAACGCCTCGTCGGTAAGCCCGTCTGCGATCTCGAGGAGCCGCTGGTGCGCGGTTGCGCACCCCTCGACACAGTCGTTCACTCGTCGTGCATCGAATGCGGGGGACACGGAGCCAAGGCTATTGGCGCGCGGTTCACGCACCGCTGGCGCGGTGAGGCACCACCACGATCGTGCCGTCGAGTTCCCGGTGCACCCGCACGTTGACCCCGTAGAACTCTCCGAGGGTCTCGGGACGCAGGACCTCCTCGGCCGCACCGGCGGCGACGGTGGCGCCCTCGTGGAGGAGCATGAGCCGATCCGAGTAGATGCCGGCGAGGGTGAGGTCGTGCATCGCCGACACCACCGTGAGTCCATGCTCGCGACGGAGACGATCCACCAACTCGAGCGCCTGCTGTTGGTGTCCGATGTCGAGGGCGCTCGTGGGCTCGTCGAGCAGCAGGATCGGCGCCTCCTGTGCGACGGCCCGGGCGATCACCAACCGCTGTCGCTCACCCCCCGAGAGGGTCTCCACGTCGCGGCGCGCGAGTTCGGCGAGGTCGAGTCGCTCGATCACATCGTCCACCATCGTGTGGTCGAGAGACGACTCTCGGGAGAAGTGCGCCACGAACGGGTTCCTCCCGAGCAGCACGTACTCGAGCCCGGTCATGCCCGCGGGCAGCACCGGAGCCTGCGGCACGTATGCCACGAGTTGGGCACGGCGCCGCGACGACCGGGACGCAAGGGGCGATCCGTCGACGAGGATCGAGCCCGAGTGGGCCACCAGACCAGCCGTCGCGCGCAGGAGGCTCGACTTGCCGGCCCCGTTCGGACCGATCAGGCAGAGCCACTCTCCCGGACGCACATCGGCAGAGAAGGCGCGCAGGGCCTCGCGCGACTCCCCGTCGGGCCGGTACCGGACCCCGACAGCGTCGAACCGCACCGACGTCATCCGTGGGCCCGCCGCGCCCGGAGCACGAGGAGGAAGAACGGGGCGCCGAGAAATGCCGTCACGACCCCGATCGGCGTCTCGGCGGGCCGGTCGAGGATGCGACCGGGAATGTCGGCCACGATGAGGAAGGCAGCCCCGAAGAGGAACGAGACCGGGAGCACGATCCGGTAGCTGGTCCCCACGATCAGGCGAGCCGCGTGCGGCACGATGATCCCGACGAACCCGATGAGACCGCTCACAGCCACCACCGCCGCGGTGCCGAGTGTCGCGGCCACCACGACCACGACCCGCACACGCGCGACATCGACCCCGAGCGCACTCGCCTCCTCGTCACCGACGCGGAGGACGTCGAGGAGCCTCCTGTGCAGGAGCAGGGCGACCGATGACAGGATCACGTAGGGCAGGACGAGGCGCACGTCGGCCCAGGTCGCCGTCGAGAGACGACCGAGAATCCACGAGTACACCTGGCGCAGGACCTCCGAGTTCCGCTGGAGCAGGAACGTCTGGATCGCAGTTGCGAGACTCGTGACGGCGACCCCCGCGAGCACCAGCGTGGTGGCGGTGCGCTCCCCGCGCACGGTCGAGCCGACCGCGTAGGTCAGGATCACTGCCGCGAGACCACAAATGAAGGCCGCCAACGGGAGGGGGTCGATCCACCAGCTGGACGAACCCGCCCGATTCACAGTGATCACCACGGTCGCGCCGAGACCGGCTCCGGCGGCGACACCGAGGAGATAGGGGTCGACCAGGGGGTTGCGGAAGACCCCCTGGTACGACGCCCCCGCGAGCGACAAAGTCGCGCCGACGAGGGCGGCGAGCACGACACGGGGTGCCCGGATGTGCCACACGATCGCCCAATCGGCAGCGTCGAGTCCACTGTCGAGCGTGACCCACGGAAGACGGTCCATGAACTCGAGCGGAACCCGCCACGCGGGTGGACCGGCCGGACCGATCATCACTCCGGCGAGAAGGGCGCACCCGAGCGCGACGACTCCGGCGGTGATCCACCACCGATGTCCGGTGCCCGGGTGCGCCTGCGCGATCACGATCAGCCGAGCGCCCTCACCGCCGCGGCGAACGTCTCGACGAGGTCGGCGAGCCGCGGACCCCATCGGGAAGCGATGTCGTCGTCGAGTTCGACGATCCTGTTGTTCCGCACCGCATCGAGATCTCCCCAGCCGGCGCGCTTGGCCACCTCGACCGCGTTCTGCTGGCAGCACTTGGTGTCGGCGAGGAAGATGATCGTCGGGTTCTTCTCGATGATGACCTCCGCCGACAGTTGCGGATACGAATTCCCCTCCTCGACACCATCGGCGATGCTCCCGAGTCCCAACTGCGAGAGCAACGAGCCGACGAATGTCGCCGACGTCACCGAGTACAGGGTGTTGTCGAGTTCGTAGAAGTATGTCGTGCCAGCCGGTGCCTTCACCCCCGCAGTCGCGGTTGCGATGCGGTCCTTCAGGGACTGCACCGCGGTGGCAGCCTCGGTGGACTTGCCGGTCACCTCACCCAATTCGGCCATCTGTCGGTACACGTCATCGAGCGAGGTCGCCGCGGCCCCCGTCCAGACCTTGATCGACGGATCGGCGGTGGTGAGCTGCTCGGAGATCTTCCCCATGTCATTGGAGATGACGACGATGTCGGGGTCGAATCCCAGGATCGCCTCGGCGCTCGGCTCGTAGGCCGAGATGTCGGTGACCTTGTCGGCGACCTCGGCGGGGAATGTGCTGAACGAGTCCACTGCGACGACAGATTCACCGGCTCCGATCGCGTACAGCATCTCGGTGGCAGTCGGCGAGAGACTCACGATGCGCACCGGCGGCGCCTCTACCGCCGTCCTGTCCGGGGATTCAGACACCGATCCGGAGCCACAGGCCCCGAGAACGAGTGAGGCGACGATCGCTGCGACCGCGCGCCTTGATGTCGATGCCAATTTCATGATTCTTTCTCCATTGATTCAGAGAAAGAAGAGTGGGTCACAGATGTCGGCTCAGCCGACTGACTCCGCGGACCGCCCTTCCTTCGAGGACCGGTGTGTCGCACACAGAATCAGGCGACCGGACTCGTCTGGGTCGGGTTTCCCCGACCAGAACCACCGTTGCGGGACAGTGCCGGGATCTCACCGGACTTCGCTGGGCTCTGTGCCACACCCCTATCGGGGTGCGAACGCGACCGTAGCACAGCCGCGGGCAGGATTGAAACTGTCGTCGGTCAGGACACGAGATCGATGATGCGCTGCACGCCCTCGACGAGATCATCGTCGCTCAACGCAAACGACAGGCGCGCGAAGCCGGGTGATCCGAACGCCTCACCGGGCACGATCGCCACGTTGGTCTCCGACAGGATGAGGTCGGCCAACTCGAGTGTGGTCGCGGCCGTGCGACCCCTGATGCCCCTGTTCAACAAACCGGAGAAACGAGGGAAGCAGTAGAACGCACCCTGGGGCTCCATGCAGGTGACCTCGGGGATCGACTGGAGCATCCGGTGCATGGTGGCACCACGCCGTGCGAATGCCTCGCGCATCATCGCGACCGCCGAGAGGTCCCCGCTCACCGCCGTCATCGCCGCGACCTGGGCGACGTTCGAGACGTTCGACGTGGCGTGGGACTGGAAGTTGATCGCAGCCTTGATCACATCCTTCGGCCCGATCATCCAGCCGACGCGCCACCCCGTCATCGCATAGGTCTTGGCGACACCGTTCACGATGATGCACTGGTCAGCCAGATCGGGAACGAGGGCCGGCATGGAGGTGAACCGGTGCGGGCCGTAGGTGAGGTGCTCGTAGATCTCGTCGGTGATCACCCACACACCGTTTGCCACCGCCCACTTGCCGATCGCCTCGACCTCCTCGGGCGGATACACCGCACCCGAGGGGTTGTCGGGCGACACGAACAGCAGCACCTTGGTGCGCGGCGTGCGGGCACGCTCGAGTTGTTCGACCGTGACTCGAAAGCCGGTCTCTTCGTCGGTGTCGAGGATCACCGGCACCCCGCCGGCGAGGGTGACCGCCTCGGGATAGGTGGTCCAGTACGGCGCGGGGCAGATCACCTCGTCGCCGGGATCGCAGAGGGCCGCGAAGGCCGTGAACACGGCATGCTTGCCGCCGTTGGTGACGAGAACCTGGTCCGCGGTCACCGCCACTCCACCGTCGCGGAGGGTCTTGACGGCGATCGCCTCGCGGAACTCAGGCAGGCCCGCCGCCGGCGTGTAGCGGTGGAACTTGGGATCACGACAGGCCGCAACGGCGGCCTCCACGATGTTGGCGGGGGTGGGAAAGTCGGGCTCCCCCGCCCCGAATCCGATCACGTTCACACCCTGCGCCTTGAGTGCCTTGGCCTTGGCGTCGACGGCGAGGGTGGCCGACTCCGCGATCGCGGCGAGCCGGGCGGAGGTTCTTGTCGGTTCCTTGCGCGCACCCACGGGTGCCATGCTTGCACAGTGACCTCCCGAACTTCCCAGCCATTCATCCTCCCCGAAGATGTCAAGCCCCACGACGGGCGCTTCGGATGCGGGCCATCGAAGGTGCGCGACTCCCAGATCGAGGCCATCGTCGCGCGTGCCGCATCGGTGATGGGAACCTCGCACCGACAGGCGCCGGTGCGCGACATCGTGGGCTCGGTGCGCGACGGACTCTCGCGATTGTTCTCACTGCCCGACGGATGGGAGATCGTGCTCGGCAACGGTGGCTCCACGGTGTTCTGGGATGTGGCGGTGTTCTCGCTCATCCGCGCGAGAAGTCACCACCTCGTCTTCGGGGAGTTCTCCTCCAAGTTCGCCGAGGCTGCCACCGCAGCACCCCATCTCGACGATCCGGTGGTGGTGGGGAGCGAGCCCGGGACGCGGCCCGCACTCACGGCGGATGCCTCGTGCGACACCGTTGCCTATCCACACAACGAGACCTCGACCGGTGTGGCGATGACGCCGGCGCGACCGGACGGCGATGCCCTCGTCCTCGTCGACGCGACCTCTGCCGCGGGTGGGCTGGCGTGGTCGGCGTCGCAGGCGGACGTGTACTACTTCGCACCGCAGAAATGCTTCGCCTCCGACGGCGGGTTGTGGCTCGCCGCCTGCTCCCCGCGTGCGATCGAGCGGATCGCCGAGATCAAGGCATCCAAGAGGTGGATCCCCGCCTCGCTGGACCTCTCGATCGCGCTCGACAACTCGCGCGCGAACCAGACGTACAACACCCCGGCACTCGCCACCTTCATCATGCTGGATGAGCAGGTCAAATGGTTGAACGACAAGGGCGGCCTCGCGTGGGCAGCTGCGCGGTGCGCCGAATCGGCTCGGACCCTGTACTCCTGGGCCGAGCGCACCCCGTGGGCTTCGCCGTTCGTGACCGACCCCTCCCACCGGTCCGATGTGGTCGGCACGATCGACCTGGACGGCGTGGACGCCAACGAGGTCAACGCGATCCTCCGCGCGAACGGGATCGTCGACACCGACAGCTACCGCAAGCTCGGCCGCAACCAGATGCGGATCGGGATGTTCCCCTCCGTGGAGCCGACCGATGTCGCGGCCCTCACGACGTGCATCGAGATGGTGGTTTCGCACCTGCGTTCGTAGATTGGGCGGGTGCCGATCGAGATCGACGAGGTCCTCTCCGTGTACTGGGACGAGTTCCCTCCGTTGCGCAACCCGGTGTTGCTCGTGGCACTGCGTGGTCTCTTCGACATCGGCGGTGTCGCCACCTCGGCGCTCGACTGGATGGTCAAGGAACGCGAGGCGACGGTCGTGGCCGACATCGACCCCGATCCATTCTTCGACTTCACCCAGGAACGCCCCGAGGCCTACCTCGACGGCGAGGGCATGCGCCAGATCCGCTGGCCCGAGAACGAATTCTGCGTCGTCCGGTATCCCGAGGGTGCCCGCGACCTCGTGCTCCTGAACGGAGTCGAGCCGCACCTGGGCTGGCCCGCGTTCACCTCGTGCGTGCTCGCGGTCGCCCGTGGGCTCGGGTGCAACTTGGTCGTGAGCCTCGGTGCCGCGGCAGAACAGGTCCCTCACACGCGGGTTCCATTCGTGGTCGGATCCACCACCAACGACGATCTCGCGGCTCGTCTCGGGTTGCAACGACCGCAGTACCAGGGACCAACGGGTGTCGCCGGCGTGCTGCTCCAGACGCTCGACACCGCCGGCGTCGCATCGGTGAGCCTGCGTGTCGGGGTGCCGCACTACCTCATGAACGCGCAGCACCCCAAGAGCGCGGCTGCCCTGCTCCAGCACCTCCAGCACGTGCTCGGCATCCCCACCGATCACGCGACACTGGGGGACGAGATCTCACGCTGGCAGGAGCTCCACGACGGAGCCGTCGAGGGCGACCCACAGGCGGCCGCGTACGTGGCGATGCTCGAGCGCCGGCACGACCACCTCACCGAGACGATGATGCCGACCGCCGACGACCTCGCCGCCGAACTCGAGGAGTTCCTGCGCGGCCAGTCCGACCAGGACTGACCGACCCGGGCTCGACCGCCTCGACCCGCCGGGGACGGATCAGCGGATCGCGGCGAAACCGAGGTCGAGGTCGGCCACGATGTCCTCCACGGACTCGAGACCCACCGAGAGACGCACGAGACCGGGTTCCACGCCGGCGGAGCGCTGCTCGTCCTCTGTCAACTGGCTGTGCGTGGTCGAGGCCGGGTGGATCACCAGCGACCTGACGTCCCCGATGTTGGCGACATGGCTGTGCAGCTTCAGAGCCTCGGCGAACTTCTGGCCCTGCTCGCGGCCGCCCTTGAGCACGAAGGCGATGACACTGCCGTAGCCACGGCCGCCGAAGTATTTCTTGGCACGGTCATGCCACCGACTCGAGGGCAGACCCGCGTAGTTGATGCTCTCCACCTCGCCCTGCTTCTGCAGGTGGGCCACGACCTTGTCGGTGTTGGCCCAGTGGCGATCCATGCGCACCGACAGCGTCTCGATTCCCTGGAGGATGGTCCAGGCGTTGAACGGGCTGGTGGCCATGCCCAGGTCGCGCAGCAATTGCACGCGGGCCTTGATGATGTACGAGCCGGCGCCGAGCGCGGGCCAGTACGCAAGACCGTGGTAACTGGGATCGGGCTCGGTGAAGTTCGGGAACCGGCCGGATGCCGAGAAGTCGAACTTGCCACCGTCGACGATGCCGCCGCAGATCGAGGTGCCGTGCCCCCCGAGGAACTTGGTCATCGAGTGCACCACGATGTCGGCCCCCCATTCGAGCGGACGGATGCCGTACGGCGTGGGAACGGTGTTGTCGAGCATGAGCGGCACGCCAATGTCGTGGGCGACCTTCGAGACGCCCTCGATGTCGAAGATGTCGTTGCGGGGGTTGGCGAGGACCTCGCCGAAGAACAACTTGGTGTTGTCCCTCGCGGCACTCTTCCACTGCCCGAGATCGTCCGGGTCATCGACGAAGGTGACACCGATGCCCATCTTCGGCAAGGTGTAGTGCAACAGGTTGTACGTGCCGCCGTACAACGAGGGGGACGCGACGATGTGCCCACCCGACTCGACGACGTTGAGCATCGCGAGCGTCTCGGCGCTCTGGCCCGACGCCACCACGAGCGCGCCCGGCAGGCCGACCGCAGTGGCGGTGCCGCCCTCGAGCGACGACAGACGCGCCTCGAGAACCGCCTGGGTGGGGTTCATGATGCGCGTGTAGATGTTGCCGATCTCGGCGAGCGCGAAGAGGTTCGCCGCGTGCGCGGAGTCGCGAAACTGGTACGACGTGGTCTGATAGATCGGAACTGCGCGCGACCCGGTGGTGGGATCGGGCTCTTGACCGGCGTGTATCTGGCGGGTCTCAAAACCCCAATTGTTGTTGCTCATAGACACACGACCTTAGATCTTGATTCCTGACCGTGCAAGTCGGGAATTAGGGTCGCTCTTATTTCGTGGGGCCCTCTGTCCTACTGTGACGCCCGTGTCCACCGCCCAGAGTCGTCGCCCGGGTCGCGTCATCGCCCGGGTCGCGGCTCTGGTTCTGGTGGCCTCGTCGTGCTCTGGTGGCGGCGGCGACTCGGTCCCGACCGTGGACATCTCTGTTCCCACGGTTGAGTTCGGCCCCGGGGCCAATGCCGACGGGGCCCTGAGGCCGGTTCCGAACGGATTCGCATTTCCCAACTTCGCCGCCGCATCGTTGCCCGCGAACGAGTTCGGTCCTGCCGACATGGTCAAGATGTTCGGCGACGGACCCACCGTGTGTGCGAGCGGCACAGGAGAGGCCTGCGTGCTCACCTCCGAGGCGACATCGTGGGCCCAGATGGTGAACGACTCGCGCCAATCCGGCCACTGCGAGGGATTCATCGTGCAGTCGCTCGACAAGTTCACCACCGGGGCAACGCCCACTGCGGCGGACCTATCGACCACGGACCCGGTGGTGCAGGGGATCATCCGCGGCTTCGCCACTCAATTCATCCCCGAGACACGTGGTGAGTCGAGGGCGTGGCGCAAGAAGAAGACGGCCGATATCGTCGCCGAACTCGCCTCGAGCCTCAAGATGGGCCCGCCCAAGTACGTGCTCGGTGTCTACGGTGAGCTCGGGGGCCACGCGGTGCTTCCCTACGCGGTCGAGTTCGCCGACCCGGCGAACGCGACGATCCAGGTCTACGACTCGAACTGGCCGGGCCGGAACCGATTCGTCAGCGCCAACGTGCAGACCGGCCAGTGGTCGTTCTCCTTCGACGGTCCCGACCCGGCGACCGACGCGGGTGCCTGGACGGGAGGGGACGGCGGGATGGATCTGTCGTCGCTCGGCTCGCGCATCGACGGCACCTGTCCGTTCTGCGGTGACGGAACCCAGGCGTCCGACACGATGCTGACGATCCGCGCCACGAGCCTCGCGTGGAAGGTGACGACGTCCCGCGGAACGGTCGACGCCCGGACCACCGTGGAGGGAGTCGACGTCGCGCGTGTGCGCGCTGGAATCACGGGGATCTACGACTACGTCGTCTCGATCGACCCCGCGCTCGTGGACACCACGAAAAAGGATGCGATCACCGTGTCGCTGCCTCCCAAGTCGGTGGTGTATGCGGTCACGCCCGCCGGAGTCGGCCGTGCAGTCTCGAGGAGCGCAGGATCGGTGACCCTCACCGAGACGTCTCTCTCGAGCTCGGATGGCTTCGAGGTGCGGCTCGCAGCCGGAGACAACGTGGTGCTGGCGGCTGACGCCGACGAGGCCACAGTGTCGATCCAGGACGACACCGTCACCGGCACTGCGATTCTGGCCGGCAAGACATTCGAGGCAACGACAGACGAAAAGGACACCAAGATCGCACTCGTGGCGACCGGCAGCACGATCCGCCAGCAGCCTCTCGCTCTCTCACCGGTTCCGGCGACACCGGTGGAATTGGCGGGAGCAACCTCGGCGACACGACTCCCCGAGCCCCAGACGCGGCTCCTCGCCAACATCACGCCCGATGCACCGTACGTCGCGCCGGTCGTCGCGACAACGACCACTGCGACCGCGACCACGACTGTCGCGCCGGCGGCGAATCAGCCCTCCGCCGGGGCCGTGACCACGACGACGAAACCCAAGACCACGACCGCCGCACCAACCACGACCGTCGCCCCAGCCGCCGCACCAACCACGACCGCCGCACCAACCACGACCGCCGCACCAACCACGACCGCCGCACCAACCACGACCGCCGCCAATCAGTCGCCGAGCATCTCGACATTCTCGTGCGCCTCACGGAGCGCATCAGAAGTGAATCTCACTGTCGTGGCGTCTGATCCGGAAGGGAACAACTTGACCGTGACGTTCACGGACTTGTCGGGAGCAGTCTGGACATCACCGAACACACGCTCCGCTACAAGCGTCGCGGGTAACATCTATACGATCAACCGCAATCAGTACAACCCCGTGAACTTCCAAGTTCGGGTCAATGTGAGCGACGGAACGAGCACCACCACGCTCACGAGGACTTGGGACGGCGACTACATGTCCAGCCCCGCGAGTTGCACCCTCGTCTCGACCCCTTGATCGGAGTACTCGGCTGATCAGCCGCCGGAGGCCTCCGAGACCTTCTGCTTGCCGGCCGAGATCCACGGCATCATCGAGCGCAGGCGCGCACCCACTTCCTCGATCTGGTGCGTGGCGCCGGCCTGGCGCAGGGCGTTGAAGTTCGTGCGGCCCTCCTCGGATTCCTTGATCCACTCGCGGGCGAACTTGCCCGACTGGATCTCCTTGAGGATCTTGACCATCTGCTTCTTGGTCGCGGGGGTGACCACGCGCGGGCCGCGCGTGACGTCGCCGTACTCGGCGGTGTCGGAGATGCTGTAACGCATCCCGGCGATCCCCTCCTCGTACATCAGGTCCACGATCAGTTTCACCTCGTGCAGGCACTCGAAGTAGGCCATCTCGGGCTGGTAGCCGGCCTCGACGAGCGTCTCGAACCCCGCCTGGACCAGCGCGGTGAGCCCGCCGCAGAGCACGACCTGCTCACCGAACAGGTCGGTCTCGGTCTCCTCGGCGAAGGTCGTCTCGATGATGCCGGCGCGGGCACCGCCGATCGCCCCCGCATACGACAGGGCGAGGGCCTTTGCGTTGCCGGTCGCGTCCTGCTCGACGGCGATGAGGCACGGCACGCCGCCACCCTCGGTGTACGTGCGCCGCACCAGATGACCCGGACCCTTCGGGGCGATCATGATGATGTCCACCCCCTTCGGGGGACGGATGCGCTTGAAGCGCACGTTGAACCCGTGGGCGAAGGCGAGTGCCTTGCCGGGTTTCATGTAGCGCTTGATGTGGCTCTGGTAGGTCGCCTTCTGCTCGGTGTCGGGCATCGTCATCATGATGATGTCGGCCCACTTGGCGGCGTCCGCGACCGACTTGACCGTCAGCCCGGCCGCCTCGGCCTTGGATGACGAGGACGAACCCTCGCGCAGACCCACCACGACTTGGACGCCCGATTCCCTCAGGTTGAGCGCATGCGCGTGACCCTGCGAGCCGTATCCGATGATGGCGACTTTGCGCCCGCGGATCAGCGAGGAGTCGACATCGCGCTCGTAGTACATCTGTGCTGCCATCAGCTTGCCTTTCCCTTCGCGGCGCCCTTGCGCGCCTCGCGATCCAACTTTGGCAGTGCGATCCTGCCCGTGCGCTGGCTCTCCACGATGCCATACGCCCTCAGCAACTCCTCGAAATCGTCCAATTTCTCGGGATTGCCGTCGAGGGAGACCGTCATGGCCTCGGCCCCGACCGCCAGGACCCTCGCCTCGAAGATGTTCGCGAGCTCGACCACCTGGCCGCGCTGGGAGCCGTCGGCACGGACGGTCACCACCATGAGTTCGCGCTCGACCGAACGGCGCGGATCGAGTTCGGTGATGCGGACCACGTCGATCAACTTGAACAGCTGCTTGACGATCTGCTCGAGAGGTGTCGCCGAGATGTCGACCACGATGGTGATCCGGCTGTAATCGGGCTCCTCGGTGGGTGCGACCGCCAGCGAGAAGATGTTGTAGCCGCGCCGCGCGAAGAGGCTCGCCACGCGCGCGAGCACGCCCGGCCGGTTCTGCACCAGCACCGACAGGATGTGGTGCGTGTGCGAGTCACCGTGCGGGTTGTTCGGGTTGATCGCTCTCACTTCAACAGGTCCCTTCTGGGCTCCTGGCTCGGGTGCAGGACGACCTCGTCGTTGCTCGTCCCGGCGGGGACCATCGGGAACACCTTCTCGAACTCCTCGACGCGGAACTCGATCACCACCGAACGGTCGTTGATGCTGTTGGCCTTCTCGATCGCCGGCTCGACCTCCTCGGGTGACTCGACCCGGATGCCGACGCACCCCATCGCCTCGGCCCACTTCACGAAGTCGGGGCAGTTCTTCAGGTCGACCTCGGAGTACCGCTCGCCGTAGAACATCTCCTGCCACTGGCGCACCATGCCGAGGTAGGTGTTGTTGAGCACCGCGATCTTCACGTGGATGCCCTCGGTGGTCGCGGTCACGAGCTCCTGTGCGGTCATCTGGAAGCAACCGTCGCCGTCGACGGCCCAGACCGTGCGATCGGGTTTGCCGGCCTTGGCACCGATCGCGGCCGGAACCGCGAATCCCATCGTGCCGAGTCCGCCAGAGTTGACCCAGGTGTAGGGCTCGGTGAAGCGCCAGAACTGGCTGGTCCACATCTGGTGCTGGCCGACGCCGGCGCACACGATCGTGCCCTCCGGGGCCAGGTCGCGCAACTTCTCGAGGCAGTACTGGGGCTTGAGCGCCGCTCCCGGCTCGTGGGGGTCGTAGGTGAGTGGGAACGTCTCTTTCCACCCCGAGACCTTGCTGCGCCAGGGCGTGATGTCGATCTGTCCGCTGCCCGCCGCGCTCAATTCGGCGATCGCCTTGTTGATCTCCTCGACCACGAGGCGACAGTCGCCCACGATCGGCACGTCGGGGCGGCGAACCTTGCCCTGCTCGGCCGGGTCGATGTCGACATGGACGACCTTGGCGTCGGGAGCGAACGCGGCGACCTTGCCGGTCACGCGATCGTCGAAACGCGCACCGAGCGCGATGAGAAGGTCGCTCTTTTGCATCGCCGTGATCGCTGTCGCGGTGCCGTGCATGCCGGGCATGCCGAGTGCGAGCGGATGATCGTCGGGGAACGCACCTCGCGCCATGAGCGTCGTGACGACCGGGATCTGCGTGGTCTCGGCGAGCTCGCGCACCGCAGCTGCCGCGCGCGCCTTGAGGATGCCACCACCGAGGTAGAGAACGGGGCGTTGCGCGGACAGGATCATCTTGGCGGCCTCCCGGATCATCCGCGAATGACCCTTGGTGGTCGGTCGGTACCCGGGGAGGGACTCGATCACCTCGTCGTCCGTCGGCCAGTACCAGGTCATGGTGTTCTGCAGAACGTCCTTCGGGACGTCGAGCAGCACGGGGCCCGGACGACCGGTGGTGGCGATGTGGAACGCCTGGCGCACGGCCATCGGAATGTCGTCGGGATGCATGATCAACTCGTTGTGCTTGGTCACGCTGCGCGTGATGCCGACGGTGTCGCACTCCTGGAACGCATCGGTGCCGATCGCCGTGGTCGGCACCTGACCGGTGATCGCGACCATCGGGATCGAGTCCATGAACGCATCGCACAGCGGTGTGACCATGTTGGTCGCCGCGGGACCACTCGTGACCATCGCGACGCCGGGACGTCCGGTCACGTGGGCATACCCCTGGGCCATGTGGCCCGCACCCTGTTCGTGGCGCACGAGCACGTGGCGGATGGACGACTTCAGCAACGGGTCGTAGGCGGGCAGGATGCACCCGCCGGGGAGGCCGAACATGACCTCCACCTTCTCCATCTCGAGGGCACGGATCAGTGCCTCGGCACCGGTGAGTGTCTCCTTTGTCGACATGGTCGTCTCCTCTTGATTGCTTCTGTGTCGCGTCGTGTGCGGCGGGTCTGTGGGGATTCTGGTCTGTGGATATCGGCGTCTCGGCCGGACCGCGGCGGAAAATGAAAAGACCACCCGGTGCGGGTGGTCAGGGGCGCAGACGGTCCGGGCCGTCGCGCCTACGCGAGTACTACGAGAACGATGCTGGTGGGGGTCTCCGTTGTCATCAAGGAAAGTGTGCCATTGGGTCCGGTGGCTTGGCAACCCCCAAAATCTCGCGCCAGGGCAGGATCCCGGCTGCGATCAGGGCCCCCACGACGAGGGCCAGGAGCGTGACCCCGGGGTTGGAGGCCACCGCGGCCCCGACATCACCGGCCGCCAGGTGCAGGACCGCTCGGGTTCCCCCGCAACTCGGGCAGGGAAGACCCGTCACCGCCAGCACGGGGCACAACGAGGGCTGGGTGGCGAGGTGGTCGGCCAGCCTCGAGGTGACGGGGCTCGCCAGGGCCGCCGCGAGCGCAGCTGCGAACGTGCGGTCAGCGCGCATCGACCACCACGGTGCCCGCCGCGAGGTCCCAGAGCGCCTGGCGCGAGGTCGACGTGAGCACCATGATCGCGCTCGCGAGCGTCACGAGGTTGCCGAGTCCGAGGCTGAAGTCGATGCCGACGAGGGTGCCCGCGTAATTCAGTGCAACGATCAGCAACAGTTTGACGAGCAACTCTCGTCTCACCATCTGGCTCATGGTCGCGGGTGCGCCGGTCTTGGCGTCCAGGATCCTCATGCCGAGCAACTTCTTGGCGGGGGTGGTCGACTGCTGCCACAACACGATCGCCCAGATCAACCATCCGATGCCACAGGTGACGATGGTGAGCACACCCTCCAGGACGAAGGCACCGAACCGACGACCGTTGCCGACGGGTACGGGCGTGACGGGCATCGACGGGGGTGGGAATGATTCCACCTCAGGACTCCTTCACCACGGTCGTGCGTGCGAGGTAGTCCCAGACACCTTGGCGGGTCGGAGTCACGAGGATGAGAACGGCGCTGACAACCGTCACGAGTCCGCTGGTGACGATGTCGAGGATCAATCCGACCAACTCACGCAGGAGCATCTGTTGCATCGTGGCGGGTGCGCCGGAGTTGACGTCGACGATCCGCAGGCCGAGCATCTTCTTGCCCGGGGTGGTCGACTGCTGCCACAGAACGACCCACCACACCAGCCACCCGATGCCACAGGTCACGATGAACAGGAGCAGATCGAGCAGCGATGCGCCGAGGCGGACCCCGTTTCCGCACGGGGCCACGGTGGAGGGTCGCCCGGGTGGTGGGAACCCAGCCGGGGATGACGCGAAGGGATCGGTTCCGAAGGGTTCGCTCACGCGTACGCACCGTACTAGAGAAGATCACGCGGTCCGTGACCTAGATTCTCGGCGATGGACGCGCTGCGCACACCCGAGGAACGATTCGCACACCTCGACGGATGGGCCCACGCTCCCACCTACACCGAGATCGATTCGGCAGATGGAACCGGTGACCGCCTGAGGATCGCCCACTATGACATCGGCGCACCCGGCGCGGCCGAGACGATCCTGTGCATGCACGGCGAGCCGAGCTGGAGCTACCTGTATCGCAAGATGATCCCGATCTTCGTCGCCAAGGGCCACCGAGTGGTGCTCCCCGACCTGATCGGATTCGGCCGGAGTGACAAGCCCGCCGCCACCTCCGACTACACCTACGAACGACATGTGGCGTGGATGAGCGAGTGGCTCGTCGCGAATGATCTGGGCGGACTCACACTCGTGTGCCAGGACTGGGGCGGGTTGATCGGCCTGCGCCTCGTCGCCGCCCACCCCGGGCGGTTCGCGCGCGTGGTCATCGCCAACACCGGCCTGCCCCGCGGTGATCATCCACTGTCGGAGGCCTTCATGGCATGGCAGAAGTTCTCCCAGACCGTGCCCGTCTTCGATGTCGGCAAGTTGGTGAGCAGCGGCTGTGCGACCAAGCCGCTCCCGCCCGACATCATCGCCGCGTACGATGCGCCGTTCCCCGATGAGTCGTACAAGGCGGGCGCGCGCATCTTCCCCGCGCTCGCGCCGACGACGCCCGACGATCCCTCGGGAATCGCGAACCGTGCGGCGTGGGAGGTGCTGCGCACCTTCACGCGACCGTTCCTCACGGCGTTCTCGGATCTCGACCCGGTCACCGCGGGAGGTGGACCAGTCTTCCAGCGCGAGGTTCCCGGCGCCGCCGGTCAAGCGCACACCACCATCGTGGGAGGCGGCCACTTCCTGCAGGAGGACAAGGGGCCAGAATTTGCCCGCGTCGTCTGCGACTTCATCACAGACACGAAGTGAGAGTGCCCCGATGGACGGGCCGGTGCACGTGCCGGATCCTCGAGGCTTGCACCGATCCGCAGTGAGAGCACCCCGACCAACAACGATGCCGACAACGACTCGGCTGGAGAGAGGGCACATGGACGACGGCCCGTCCACTGGCGAGATGAAGAGTCGCCCGATTGGTGCCACCTTCATCGAGATGATCTCCGAGTCCGAGCGCACCGTGTTGTCGGGGTACCGCTCCGATGGGATCGCCGACTGTGGCCTCCCCGCCCGCAACCCGTTGCGCAGTTGAGGGAAATGGGGCACGGAGCCCGTGGTGCCCTAGCGTGTGATCCATGTCCGAACCCCGTTCGATCGCTCCCGTCGACGGGAAGTTGGGCGTGCTCACAGTCGGTCTCGGAGCCGTGGCAACCACCCTCATCGCCGGCGTCGAGCTCGCCAAGCGCGGACTCGGCAAGCCGTTCGGCTCGATGACCCAGTTGGGCACCATCCGGATCGGCAAGCGCACCGACAACGACACGCGCCTGATCAAGGATTTCGTGCCCCTGGCCCGACTCGAGGACATCGTCTGGGGCGCCTGGGACGTCTTCCCCGACGACGCCTACGTCTCTGCCACCAGGGCCGGCGTGCTCGAACAGGGCCGCCACATCGAGGCGATCTCGGACACCCTCCGCGAGATCCGGCCGATGAGGGCCGCCTTCGAGCGCAAGTACGCGCGCAACCTCACCGGCGAGCACACGATGGGCGATGTCCCGAAGCGGGCGATGCTCGAGGCGATCCGTGCCGACATCAACCGGTTCCGCGACGAGAAGAAGGTCGACCGGGTGGTGATGATCTGGTGCGCGAGCACCGAGATCTACATCGAGCCGGGACCGGCGCACCAGTCGATCGAGTCGCTCGAGGCCGCAATCGACGCGAACGACGAGACCATCTCGCCCTCGATCCTCTACGCATACGCCGCCCTGCTCGAGCGTGTGCCGTTCGCGAACGGGTCACCGAACCTGGCCGTGGACACCCCGGCGCTGCGCGGGTACGCCACGGCGCACAACATCCCGATCTCGGGCAAGGACTTCAAGACGGGCCAGACGCTCATGAAGACCGTGCTCGCACCGATGGTCAAGGCCCGCCAATTGGGTGTCTCGGGGTGGTACTCCACCAACATCCTCGGCAACCGCGACGGCGAGGTGCTCGACGCACCCGAGAACTTCAAGACCAAGGAGGAGTCCAAGCTCGGCGTCCTCGAGGAGATCCTCGAGCCGACCAAGAATCCCGACCTCTACGGCGACATCTTCCACAAGGTGCAGATCAACTACTACCCCCCTCGCGGCGACAACAAGGAGGGGTGGGACAACATCGACATCTTCGGATGGATGGGCTACGACATGCAGATCAAGGTGAACTTCCTGTGCCGCGACTCGATCCTGGCCGCACCGCTCGCCCTCGATCTCGTGCTCTACTCCGACCTCGCCCAGCGCGCCGGGCTCGGCGGCATACAGGAGTGGCTCTCGTTCTATTACAAGAGCCCCCAGGTCGCGCCGGGTCTCTACCCCGAGCACGACCTCTTCATCCAGTTGACCAAGTTGAAGAACACTCTGCGCTGGATGATGGGAGAGGACCAGATCACCCACCTCGGCCGCGAGTACTACGACGAGATCTGATCCCGTCGTGGATCGCAGGCTCGCGCCGCTCCTCGACACGGTGTGCGTCCTCGTGCTCGTCGTGATCGGCACGCGCAACCACGAGTCTGCAAATTCCGTCATCGACGTGCTCGCAGTCGGTGCCCCGTTCTGGATCGCACTCGGTCTCGGGTGGGTTCTGCCCGGGCCGAGACGCCACCCGCTCTCGACCACCGCGGCCGCATCGGTGTGGCTCACCACCGTGGCGGCCGGGATGGCGCTGCGCAACCTCGCCTTCGGACGCGGCACGGCGCTCCCGTTCGTGATCGTGGCCGCGTTGTTCCTGTTCGCGACGATGTTCGGATGGCGGGCGCTCGCGCGCCGGCGCACCGATCAGCCGTCGGTCGTGGGGAGCGAGAACAGCGGCAGGAACTGATCCAGCCCGTCGCACTCGGCGGCGTTGCGACACAGTTCGTCGATCTGCGACTCGATCTGGGTGAATTCGGCCGGCGCCGCGAACTCGACACAGACGAACACGCCGGTGCCGTCCTGGATCACCTTGGCACCCGCCAACTTGCCGTTCAGGGCGTTGACGTGCTCGCGGGCCGCGCCGGGATCGCCCTCGACGGTGGCCACCCGCATGGACAACCGGATCCAGTCGGGTCGACCCTCGGCGCCCTCGACGACGGTGGCAAGCGCGATCCGATCGTTGGAGTCACGGAACTCGAGACGACCGAGGCGCAGTCCGTCGTCAAAGGACGGCTCCCACTCGCGCAGGGCGAAAGCGGTCACCAGGTCGCGATGGACGCGATGGATCAGCTCGTCGGTGATGTCGCACACGATGCCCCAGTCCTCGTCGCAGAGGCACACCTCCGCCGCGCTGGAGGACTCCCACTTCAGGCGCACCTCCCCCACGGTGGGCAATGCACGGACCGCGCGGAACATGTCGCCCGGGAAGAAGGCGACCATGCCCTCCCCCGTCGTCTCGGCCGAGGTCGCCCCGGAGACATCGGGGAGACCGAAGCGGGCCCACGAGGTCGTCCAGTGCAGGCGACCGTCACCGATGCGCATGGTGATGAAGGGGGGCAACTGCCCGGGACCCCCGTGGCTCATCCCACCCAGATTCGTGTTGTAGGCAGAGACGATGCGCTCGACCGCGGCGAAGTCGACCGCAGCCGTGACGGGCTGGTCGAAGCAGACCTCGTCCTCGTGCATCCATTCCGTCGGATGGTCCTCGATCGAGTCCCACCAGAGGTGCTCGTCGGCGAAGTAGGCCGTGAAGCGACCGTCGTCGGCGTTGCGGAAGATGGTGGCCTTGCCGAACTCCTCGGCGATCTCGCTCACTTCGTCGAGGAAGGGCACCGGGATCGCCACGGGGACCGCCGGATCGGCGGTGCCGCCGGTCGTGTCGACCCACATCCAGAAACGCTCACCCCCCACGAGCCAGCGGCGCGATGCGATCCCGTTCTGCCTCACCCACACGACACTGTCGTCATGGATCTGGACGCGGGAACGGGCGAAGGTGAGCACGCGCATCAACTCCAGATGCGTGACATCGATGGTCCACCCCTCCGACAACGGGTGCGGTTCGGTGATCTCGTCCATCAGGCCTCCCAGTTGCCGTGATTGCGGTTGTCCTTGTCGCGGAGCTTCGCCCCGGTGGGCAGGTGCGGCGACACGGGATCGACCGTGGTCGATCCGTACTGGCCGCTCACCCAGACGGTGTCGGCGCGCGGGCTCGGGTCACGACGCTCCCATTCGCCGTCCTCGATGTCGACGGCCACGCTGCGACAACGCTCGGCGAGACGGCGGAGCCCCGCGAGTCCGCCGTGGATGACGACGTTGCCGCCGCCGTCGAGGTGGACCCAGTCGCCACTCTCGGAGTGGCCACACGGGCCGAACACATCGCGGAGGTGACGGTTCGCGTCGCGCAACGCGGGGTCGATCTGGAAGTAGCCGTCGGCGATCGAGTCGTGCGAACGGCCGAGTTCGACCAGGTCGGGGTGAAGGTGATCCGGCGACGGGTCGCCGATGGGGTCGCTCGTGTGCGAGGACATGCAGTGCTCCTTGGTGTTGTGGATAGGTGATTTGTCGATACAAACCGGGTCCAACTGGCCGGCCGAGTTCAAGGGCCAGTAACGGTCAGATGGATCTGAATCGTTGACCTATCGCAAGGTGCACGTGCTCTCCTTCAAGCAATCTCTCCGACGTCCTAACCATAGCCCGCCGGCTCTCGCGTGGGGAGGGGGGTCGATGTGTCGCAGTCATCGGGATTGAGTAGTCAAGCAGATCGGTGATCGACTTGCAACGACATTCTGGGACATTTCGTCCTGAAATCCACAGACTGCACAGGTGGCCACTCCGCACGAGGACATCATCTTCACCGGGGGGTGTATCAAGGTTTGTGACGCAGCGTCATCGCGCGCGTGCGTCGCGGTATGCGACACCACGAAATGCGTCCGGTTCCTTCGGCAGACCGAGCGCCTTCTCGCCGAGGATGTTGCGCTGCACCTCGTCGGTGCCACCGGCGATGGATTGGGCTGGGGTCGAGATGAGAATCTCGGCGACGATCCCCCCGAACGGGGCGCCATCGTCGTTCCCCGCGAGCAATCCGTGGGCACCCGCGAGCATCGTGTGCACCCGGTGCGCCTGGCGGGCCAGAGTGCTGAGGGCGAGCTTGCCGATCGACCCCTCCGGCCCGGGTGGACGTCCAAGGCGGCGCGCAGCCGTGGCGCGCTCGGCTGTCCACTGGCCGATTCGCTGGAGCGACACCAGACGGGCGATTTCCTGTCGCACCACGGGATCTGCCCCCCTGCCCACCTCGTGGGCGTGCGGGATCGCGAGATCTGCCCGGCCCGCGCGCTGGGGATACCAGGAGTAGACCTTCGCCGATTCGGCGGCCTCCACTCGCAGTTCGGCGAGCGCTCTCCCCTCCGTCACTCCCCTCGTGTCGGTGCGACCGAGGATGGAGAAGCTGCGCTCGTGGGCGAGAGTGGCGAGGGCGGCGGTCCAACCGCGATTCGGTGCCCCCACCACCCAGGCTCGTGGGATGCGCGCATCGGTCATGAAGACCTCGTTGAACGAGGAATGGAAGTTCATCTGCCGGAGTGGCCGCACCTCGACACCGGGTTGGTGCATCGGGAGCGCGAAATACGTGAGCCCCTCGTGCTTGGGGACATCCCAGTCGGTGCGGGCCAGCAGCATGCCGAAGTCGGCGTGGTGGGCGCTGGTGTTCCACACCTTCTGGCCGTTCACCACCCACTCGTCACCGTCGAGGATGGCAGTCGAGGTGAGCCCGGCGAGGTCCGAGCCGGCCGACGGCTCGCTGAACAACTGGCACCAGACCTCCTCGCCGGTGAGGAGAGGCCGGAGGAATCGCTCCCGCACATCGTCGGGTCCCTGCTCCAGGATCGTCGGGCCGGCGAGCCCCGATGGCACGCTCCACACCGCGCCGCACGCACGCAACTCGTCGCGCACGATCCCGTCGGCCCACGCGGGCAATCCCCGACCATGCCATCGCTCGGGCCACGATGGCACCGCCCAGCCCGAGTCGACGAGGATGGTGCGCCATTCGCGCAGCGACAGGTTCGGGTCCCAGGACCGCGCGACGAGTGCCCGCACATCGCGACGCAAACCCGACTCGTTCACCATCGCCCGCTCCGGTGAGTGCGGGGTGCGGAGGTGCCCATTCGGTCCGTCGCGCGCCTCAGACGTTCACGTTGGTGACTGCACCGCGCTCTGCACCCTGCACGAGGCGCGCGAACTTGGCCAGCACGCCGCTCGTGTAGCGCGGCGGGTTCGGTTGCCACCCCTTCTTGCGCGACTCCAACTCGGCCGGGTCGACGAGCACATCGAGCGACTTGGTCGGTACATCGATGCGGATCCGATCCCCCTCGCGCAGGAACGCGATGGGACCGCCATCGACGGCCTCGGGTGCCACGTGACCGATGCAGAACCCCCAGGTGCCGCCGGAGAAGCGGCCGTCGGTGATCAGCGCCACGGTGCTGCCGAATCCCGCACCCTTGAGCGCGCCGGTGATCGCGAGCATCTCGCGCATCCCGGGTCCACCCTTCGGGCCCTCGTAGCGGATCACGATCACGTCGCCGTGGTTGATGCGACCCGTCATGATCGCATCCATCGCACCGTCCTCGCCGTCGAATACGCGGGCGGGACCCTCGAACTGCATCTGGTCCTTGGTGAGGCCCGCGACCTTCACAACGGCGCCCCTCGGTGCGAGCGAGCCGGTGAGGATGTTGATGCCACCGTCTGCGTGGATCGGATCGGACAGCGGGTGCACGACGTCGCCGTCGGGAGCCGGTGGTGCGATCTCGGCGAGGTTCTCCGCCATCGTGCGCCCCGTGCACGTGAGCACGTCTCCGTGCAACAGGCCTGCATCGAGGAGATGCTTCAGCACCACCGGCACACCGCCGATGCGGTGGATGTCGGTCATGTGGTACTTGCCACCGGGCTTGGTGTCGGCGATGTGGGGGACCTTCCCGGCGATCCGGTTGAAGTCATCGAGCGAGAGCTCGACCCCGGCCTCGGCCGCGATCGCGAGGAGATGGAGCACAGCGTTCGTGCTGCCCCCGAGAGCGTTCACCACGGCGATCGCATTCTCGAACGCCTTCTTGGTCATGATGTCGCGTGCGGTGATCCCGTTCCGCACCATGTTCATGATCGCTTCTCCCGCCCGTCGGGCGTCGTCCTCGCGGCTGGGATCCACGGCGGGCGCGGACGCCGACCCCGGGAGGCTCATGCCGAGTGCCTCGGCGATCGACGACATGGTGTTCGCGGTGAACATGCCGCCACACGCGCCCTCGCCGGGACATGCCGCGCGCTCGATCTCACCCAGTTCGTCCTCGGTCATGGTGCCCGCAGCGCAGGCTCCGACCGCCTCGAACACGGTGGTGATGTCGATGTTGTCGCCCTTGTGGACACCGGGGAGTGTGGAGCCGTTGTAGATGAACACGCTCGCCAGATTCAGGCGCGCGGCCGCCATCAGCATCGCGGGGATCGACTTGTCGCATCCGGCCAAGCCGACGAAGCCGTCGAACCGCTCCCCGTGCACCACCGTCTCCACCGAGTCGCAGATCACCTCGCGCGACACGAGACTCGCCCGCATGCCCTCGTGACCCATGGAGATCCCGTCGGAGACGGTGATCGTGCCGAACTCGAGTGCAACCCCGCCCGACGAGCGAACACCCTGCTTGGCCGAGTTGGCGAGCCGGCGCAACGACATGTTGCACGGCGTGACCTCGTTCCACGCCGAGGCGATGCCGATCTGGGGCTTCACCCAGTCGTCGTCACCCAATCCGACCGCGCGGAGCATGGCGCGCGCCGCGGCCTTCTGGATGCCGTCGGTGACGTCGCGGCTGCGGGGCTTGATGTCGATGGGGGTGCCGTCTTTGCGGGACATGCGCCAAGGCTATTGGGCCGGCGTTCGCCGGTTCCCACCGGTTCAGCCGCGATGGGCCGACGCACCGAACCCGAACAGATTGCTCGCCACCTTGCGCATCTGGATCTCCTCGGAACCCTCTGTGATGCGGTACCTGCGGTGGTGGCGGTAGATGTGCTCGAAGGGCATGTGGCGGCTGTACCCCACCCCACCGCAGGTCTGCATCGCGCGGTCGGCGGCGTCGCAGGCCAGGCGGTTCGCCCGGTAGTTGCACATCGCGACGAGGTGCGTGACCTCCATGTGGTGCTTCTGGTCGAGCATCCAGGCGGTGTAGCGCACCAACTGGCGCAGCATCGCGGCCTCGGTGTGCAGTTCCACGAGCGGGAACTGGATGCCCTGGTTCACGCTCAGCTTCTTGCCCCACGTCACGCGTCCGTTCGAGTAGCGCACCGCCTCGTCGATGCAGAACTGGGCGGCTCCCAGCGACGACGCGGCCTGCCGGATGCGGTTCTCATGGACGAAGTGCTGGGCGAGCTCGAGTCCGTGGTCGATCCGACCAAAGACCGCGTCATCGCCGACGCGCACATCGGTGAGGCTCACCTCGGCGTGATCGGTCGGCATGTTGAACGTCCACCAGAAGAACTCGACCTTGAAGCCCGGCGCGTCCGTCGGCACGAGGAACGCGGTGATGCCCTTCGGATCGCCGGGGGAACCCGACGTGCGGGCAAAGATGATGTCGTGCGTGGCGTGGTGCAGGCCGCTGTTCCAGCGCTTCATCCCGTTCAGCACCCACTCCTGGCCGTCGCGGTAGGCGGTGGTCTCCATGTACGTCGCGTCACTGCCGTGGTTCGGCTCGGTCAACCCGAAGGCGAGGCGCTTGGTGCCGTCGAGGAAGCCGGGCATCCAACCCCGCTTCTGGGCCTCGGTGCCGAAGTCGCGCATCATCAGCACAGTCGGGAAGTTCCCCACGATCGACGACTCGTTCTGGAGGTCGTTGTGGAGACCGAGACCCTTCGTGGCGAGGTGCTCGCGGATGACCGCCATCGTGAGGTTGCTCGCGCTCCGTCCGCCGAATTCCTCGGGCAGGGCGAGGCGCAGCCAACCCGCGGCATCGGCACGGCGACGCATCTCGCGCAGGAGGGCCTCCCAGTCGGCACGGGGCACTCCCCCGTTGTCGAAGTCCGTGCGGGCCCACTCGCGACGGTGGTCGAAGAACCGGATGTTGTCGTCCTGGTTCTGGAGCGGGACGATCTCGGCCTCGATGAAGGCGTCGATCTGATCGAGTGTGCACTGGATGTCGGTGGGGATCGCAAAGTCCATGTGCTCAACCGTAGGCGCACCGCTGCGTCCCGTGGCAAGACGCGCCGGTCGGGGCCCTCGATTCGGGTCCCGGATGGGATCAGCCCGCGGAGCGCCGGCCCTGCATGATGGCGGCCACGACCTTGCCGTCGGCCTTGCCCTTGGATGCCTTCATCACCCGACCGACGATGGCCCCGGCGGCCTTCTCCTCTCCGGCGCAGTACTTGGCCCAGGCATCGGGGTCGGCGGCGATGGCCTCTGCGACCATCGTCTCGATCGCCGAGGTGTCCATGGCCTCGAAACCCTTCGCGGCCGCGATCGCCGACGGGTCTCCGCCGCCGTTGTCGACCAGCGTGGCGAGGATCTGCTTGGCCTGGGTGGCCGACACCTTCCCGTCTTGCTCCATGACGGTGAGTGCGGCGAGATCCGATGCAGGGACCCGCGGGGTCGAGCCCTCCTCGGCGAAGGCCTGTTGCACATGGACGAGCGCACGCACGGGGTCGCCACCCGCGTCCGCCACGGCGTGGACGTAGCCGTGTTGGCCACGCTCGACCACGACCACGATCGCCTCACTGCGGGTGTCGTAGCCGGTGAGGGCAGAGAGCGCCTCGCGTCGTGCCGCCGGGAGGGCGGGAAGCGAGGCTCGCACCGACTCGATCCAGTCCGGCGTGGGCTCGAGACGCACGAGATCGGGCTCGGGGAAGTACCGGTAGTCGTCGGCGTCCTCCTTGGTGCGCAGGGTGTGCGTGCGACCCTGTGCGTCGTCCCAGTGGCGCGTCTCCTGGCGTATCTCACCACCGGTGTCGATGATGTCGATCTGGCGGCGCGCCTCGTAGTCGATCGCACGACCCAGCGCACGGATCGAATTCACGTTCTTGATCTCGCAGCGTGTGCCGAACGGCGTGCCGGGTTTGTGGACCGACACGTTCGCGTCGACGCGCATCGAGCCCTCCTCCATCTTTGCGTCGGAGGCACCGATGACCTCGAGGATGGCCCGCAGTTCGGTGACGTACTCGCGCGCCTGCTCACTCGTGCGAATGTCGGGGCGCGAGACGATCTCCACGAGCGGCACACCCGCGCGGTTGAAGTCGATGAGTGAGTAGTCGCTGCCGTGTATGCGGCCGGTCGCGCCTCCGACGTGCGTGGACTTGCCCGTGTCCTCCTCGAGGTGTGCGCGCTCCACACCGACCACCGTCCCGCTCGGGAGCACCAGGTGACCATCGGCGTTCAACGGAAGGTCGTACTGGGAGATCTGGTAGGCCTTGGGCATGTCGGGGTAGAAGTAATTCTTCCGGTGGAAGATGCACGGCTGGATGCGGCAATTGAGCGCGAGCCCGATCCGCATCGCCAGCTCCACGGCAGTCCGGTTCAGCACGGGGAGCGCTCCCGGCAGCCCGAGTGTGACCGGGTCGATGTTCGAGTTCGGTGCATCGCCGAACCGGTTCGGGGATCCGCTGAACAACTTGGTGCGGGTCGCCAGCTCCACGTGCACCTCGAGCCCGACCACCAGCTCCCAGCCCCCCGCGAGCAACTCGTCCCCGGACGCCACGACCGTGCTGAGGTGCGCGTTGGGGTTGCTCACGCTCCCCTCCCCGCGGCTTCCAGTGCACCGCCGACGCGGAACATCGTTGACTCGGCGAGCGTGGGTGCGAGCACCTGGATCCCCACCGGCATGCCGTGGGCCCCGAGCCCGAACGGCACGCTCATCGCCGGGTGGCCGGCGAGGTTCGTGGGGATCGTGTAGATGTCGCACAGGTACATCGACATGGGATCGTCGACCTTGTCACCGAAGGGAAAGGCGACGACGGGTGAGGTGGGCATGAGGATCGCATCGCACGACGAGTAGGCGCGCGCGAAGTCATCGGCGATCAATCGGCGCACCTTCAGGGCCTTGCCGTAGTACGCGTCGTAGTAGCCGGCCGAGAGCGCGTAAGTGCCGAGCATGATGCGCCGCTTCACCTCGTCGCCAAAACCCGCGGCGCGAGTGGCCGCGTACATGGCATTGGTGTCGGCGGCGGCGACACGCATCCCGTATCGCACACCGTCGTACCGGGCGAGATTGCTGCTCGCCTCGGCCGGGGCGAGCAGGTAGTACGCCGTCAACGCGTACGCGAAACTCGGGAGGGCCACGTCGACGATCCGTGCACCCGCGGCCACCAGTGCCGCGAAGGCCTCCTCGAGGCGCGCCTCCACCTCGGGCTCGGCACCGCCTGGCAGATCGACCACCCGACCGATGCGCAGACCGTCGACTCCCCTGCCGACCTCCGCCACGAGCGAGGGTGCAGGTTGGGGAATCGAGGTCGAATCGCCGGGATCATGACCTGCGATCACCTCGAGGACGAGCGCGGCGTCGGCGACCGATCCCGCGAAGGGTCCGATCTGATCGAGCGAGGACGCGAAGGCGACGAGACCGAGGCGGCTCACGAGACCGTAGGTCGGCTTCACGCCGACCACCCCGCACATCGCGGCCGGTTGGCGGATGCTCCCGCCGGTGTCGGAGCCGAGACTCACCGACGCCATGCCGGCTGCGACGGCTGCCGCGGAACCGCCGCTCGATCCACCGGGGACGCGCGAGGTGTCGACGGGGTTGCGGGTGGGACCGAAGGCCGAGTTCTCCGTGCTCGAACCCATGGCGAACTCGTCGAGGTTGGTTTTGCCGACCATGATCGCCCCGGCGGTGCTCAGTCGCTGCACCACAGTCGCGTCATAGGGCGGATGCCAACCCTCGAGCATGCGCGACGAGCACGTGGTGGGCACGCCGCGCGTGCAGAGGTTGTCCTTGACCGCCACGGGGACACCTGCGAGCGGTCCGGGGTCCTCGCCGCGCGCCACGCGCGCATCGATTCCGTCGGCTGCCCGGAGCGCGGAGTCTCCGGTCACCAGATTGAACGCGTTGATCTCACCGTCGCGCCGTGAAATGACGGCGAGATGCTCCTCGACGACGCTGCGAGCGGTGGTCTCGCCGGTGCGGACTCGCCGGGCGATCTCGGATGCGGACTGCGGCATTATCAGCCCTCCAACCCGATGATCGGGGGCACGCGGAACCTGTGGTCCTCGGCCTCGGGAGCAGCCGAGAGCACCTCGGCGGTGTCGAGGGTGGGCTGCTCGACATCGTCGCGCAGCACGTTGACCAGCGGATACGGCTGGGTCATCGGGTCGACACCGACGAGATCCAGCGCGTCGATGTCGCCGAAGTGCTCCAGCACCCTCGACAACTGTGCCGTGAAGTGGACCAGCGTCTCGGCGTCGATGTCGAGGCGCGCGAGACGGGCGACCTTGGCCACGTCGGTGGCGGTGATGTGCGATCGCTGCTCGGCCACGGACGCCGATCCTACGAGCGCCAATCCGGTGGACACAGACCGACCACGGGGCCGGTCCGTCCGCCCTCAGGCGCGGGGATCGACGGGCGGGAACTCCGCCTGACGCTTCTGGAGGAAGCTCTGCACGCCCTCCTTGAAATCGGACCGTGTGAAGGACTCCTGCATCAGTCGCAGGGCGTCGCGGCTGGCGGAGGAGACGTCCTTGCCGTAGTCGCCGTAGACCTGGCGCTTCATCACCGACATCGACGAGGGCGACACGTTCATCGCGAGGTCGGCGGCATAGGCCATGACCTCATCCATCAACAGGGCCGCGGGGACCACCCGGTTCACCATTCCCATCGCGAGGGCCTCGTCGGCCAACACGACGCGGCTCGACATCATGAGGTCGAGGGCGTTCGCCTGCCCGACGAGTCGCGGCAGCACCCAGGAGATGCCGTACTCCCCGATGAGACCGCGCTTCGAGAACGCGACGGTGAACTTGGCCGTGTCGGCGGCGAACCGCATGTCGCACATCAACGCCTGCACCATCCCGAGACCGGCAGCGGCTCCGTTGACCGCCGAGATGACGGGCTTGGGGATCCGGGTGATCTCGTCCTGCATGCGCCCCTCCACGATGCCGCCGCCGGAGTCGGCTCGCGGTGCCTGTGTCCGCTCACCGCTCGGGATCGCCTGGAGCGTTCCCATGTCGGCGCCGGCGCAGTAGCCCTTGCCCGCGCCGGTCACCACGATGACGCGCACCATCGGATCGGCCACGGCCGTGTCGATGTGCGAGAAGTACTCGTTGCCCATTCGCCCGGTCCACGCGTTGAGGCGCTCCGGGCGGTTGAAGGTGATCACCGCGACACCGGGCTCGCGGAACTCGTACAGGCACTCACTCATGGTCACTGACCGTAGACGCTCCGGAGTCCGGTCGCGACAGCCAGCGATCCCGGTGCTCGATGACGAGGAAACCCGTCGCCACGGCGAACACCACGACCGAGACCCACTGGTTGAGTCTCCAACCCCCGGCGGACTTGGTGGGATCAATCCGCAGACCCTCGACGAAGAAGCGCAGGAACGAGTAGCCGGCCGCATACCAGACCAGCAACCGGCCGCGAGCCGGCCTCACGCGCCGCTCGACGACCACCGCGAGGAGCCATGCCAGCGCGAGACAGCCGACCGACTCGTAGAGAAACGTCGGATGGAAGGTGGTGCCCGGCGGGTATCCCACCTTGCGCGCCGTTGCCACCGAGACCTCGAGCGCCCAGGGCAGGTCGGTCGGGCGACCGAACAGTTCCTGGTTGAACCAGTTGCCCCATCGCCCGATCGCCTGGGCGACGAGGATCGCCGGCGCCGCGCACGCACCCATCGCCCACGTGTCCAGACCACGAACCCCGGCGCGCCACAGTCCGACGACGAGACCGAGAGTGACACCACCCCACACACCCAGACCGCCCTGCCAGATTTTGATGGCATCGTCCCAGTTGCCGCGGAAACGCTCCAGGTCGGTGATCACGTGGTAGGCGCGACCGCCGAGGACACCGGCGGGCACGGCCCACATCGCGATCGACGAGAAGTCGTCCACCGTGCCGACGCCCGCGTGCTCGGCGCGGCGACCCGCGATCCGCACCGCCACCACGACGCCGAGTGCGATCATGAGCCCGTAGGCGTTCAGACGAAGCCCGAGCACCTCGAGCGAGCCCGACGACGGGCTGGGCATGGCCGCGATCACGGGCATCTCTCGGACCGCTCCGGTCTCTCAGGCCGTGACGCGTGCGACGAACTCGACGGACTTGGCGAAGATGATGTCCTTGTCGTAGTCCTGCGTGGCCACGTGGTAGCTGCGCTCGAGCCGCACGTGCTCGGTGGATCCGCCGTAGGCGGCGATGAGCGCATCGGAGTCCGCGGGGCTCACGACGTGATCCTGGGTCGAGGTGAAGAGAAGGAGCGGCATGGCCAACGATCCGTACTGCCGGGAGAGCGGAACGAGTCCGTCCTCCTGGAAAGACAAGAGTGGCGCAAGGGGTGTGCCGGGATAGGCGGTCTCCACGGAGTTCGGATCGGCGATGTCGGATCCGATGCCGTCCATCTTGTCCGTCCCCGCCTCGACCATCCCGCGCAGCATGCCGAGCACCTCGTCGGCTTGGGGTTGGGTCGCAGGGTTCACGCACACCAGTCCCCTCGCCTCGGGATGACGCGTCCCGACCCAGAGGGTGAGCGAGCCGCCCATGGACAGCCCCATCACGACGATCCTGCTCGCGCGCGCCGCCAATCGGGACCACGCCGCCTCGACATCGGCCGTCCAGTCGGCCCACCGGGTCGGGATCATCTCGTCGATCACCGTGCCGTGCCCGGCGAGTCTGGGCATCTCGACGTGGTGACCCGCGCCGACGCAGGCCTCGGCGAGTCCGCGCATCGACCCGGGGTTGCCGGTGAAGCCGTGGATGACGAGGACGCCGACATCATCCGAGCCGACGTGGGACAGTGGCTCTGCGCCGGGAATGACTGGTGCGGACATGACATCTCTCTTCGTTCGCGGATTATTGGTAGGGATCGTTGTCGGATCCGGGCTCTGCCCACCATTCGGCGGGGTGTCCGGCGCTCTCCCACTCGGGGAAAGGGTAGATGCAGTCGACGGGACAGGCGGGCAGACACTTGTCGCAGCCGCTGCACAACTCGGGCAGGATCACCACATCGGTGCCGTGGTTGAAGATCGCCCCCAACTGCGGCGGACAGTGCCGCAGGCAGGCGTCGCAATTGATGCACTCGGCCATCTCGATCCGCAGCGGCGCGTTCTTCCACTTGGGGTTGCGCTGACGGGTCTCGATTCGCTCCGTGCGCGACGCGGTCACCGTCGGAGTGTATGCCGTGCCGATGATGCGAGCCGAGCGGGGTGATTGACGACTGCACCCACGACTGGTGGACTGAGGACGCGATGAACCGCAACGACCCGTCCCGCCGTCCCCGCCGGTTCGACCGTCATGCCGCCGCCGCCTTCGTGCCCCTGGTGGCTCTGGTGCCTGCGTGGCTCGCGGCGATCTGGCCCCTGTGGTGGGTGGTCGACTCGGTGCGGCCGGTGTCGTATGCGGTCTTTGCCGCATCGATGCTCGCCGCAGGGACGCTGCTCTTCGTGCGACCGATACAGCGCCTCGTGCTCACCCGGCTCCTCGGTGCCCGCGCACCGACCATCACTGAGGCCGTGGTGCTGGGGCGCGCGTGGAGGCCGGTGGCACAGGCGACCCACGTTCCCGTGAGCCGTTACGTCCTCGCAGTCGTCGATTCCGACGAGCTCAACGCCTTCGCCTCGGGTGGCCACCTCGTCATCGTCTCGAGTTGGGCGGTCGAGAACCTCGCCCACGACGAGTTGTGCGGGGTGCTCGCGCACGAGTTGAGTCATCACCTCGGGATGCACACCGTCGCGCTCACGATTGGTCAGTGGCTCACGTTGCCGATCGTGCTGCTCGCGCGCATCGGTTTGCTGCTCCAGAACATCGCCGATGCCGCCGCGGGCACCCTGACCGAGCGCTCGAGCGCGGGGGATCTCGCGGGGCGCACGATCGCGGGTCTGCTCACGATCGTGTCGTGGATCTTCCTCGCGGCGATCACGGTGTCGCAGCAGCTCGGCAACATCCTCGGCAAGGGCGCCGAGTTCACGGCCGACGAATCGGTGATCGCGATGGGTTTCGGTCGCGAGTTGAGGTCGGCGCTCGCGATCGTGGTCGCCGACGGGCGCGGCGAGAGGGCGAGGGGTTGGCGCGAGCGGATGCTGACCGCACATCCACCGGCCCGCACGCGCATCGCCCGGATCGACGCCCAGCTGCGGGCCTCGACACGGCGACCTCGGTCCGGCTGACCCGCATCGATCCCGAGCAATCGGGGTCTGGCGGTAGGTTCGGTTTCCATGTCAGCAGCGATCTCTGCGAGGGGCCTCGTGCGCCGATTCGGCGAGACACTCGCGGTGGCTGGGGTCGACCTCTCGGTGGCAACCGGCGAGATATTCGGCTTCCTCGGGCCGAACGGGGCCGGAAAGTCCACCGCCGTTCGCATGCTCACCACCCTGCTCTCGCCCACCGAGGGATCGGCCGAGGTCGCCGGATTCGATGTCGAGCGCGAGACCGAGCAGGTGAGACTGCGCATCGGCGTCGCGCTCCAGGAATCGGCCCTCGACCCCAAGCAGACGGGGCGCGAGATCCTCGACCTGCAGGGCCGCCTCTACGGGCTCGACGCTCCCGTGCGCGCTGCGCGCATCGCCGAGTTGTTGGAGCTCGTCGACATCGGAGATGCCATCGACCGGATGGTCGCCACCTATTCCGGGGGCATGAAGCGAAGGCTCGACCTTGCTGCCGCCCTCGTGCACAGGCCCGAGATCGTCTTCCTGGACGAGCCCACGACCGGACTCGACCCCGTGAGCCGCTCGATGGTGTGGGACGAGGTGCGCAAACTCAACCGCGAGTCCTCCACCACGATCTTCCTCACCACCCAGTACCTCGAGGAGGCCGACTCGCTCTGTGACCGTGTGGCGATCATCGCCAAGGGACGCATCGTCGCACAGGGTTCGCCGACCGAGTTGAAGCGGTCCATCGGCGCCGACGTGATCATCGCGCGGGTCGCCCCCGACGATGTCACGCGCGCCACGGCGGCACTGCGGGCCGTTCCCGAACTCGGACACGTCGAAGCGACCGGTGATTCGATCGTGGTCGGTGTCTCCAACGGAGGCACCGCGATCAGCCCCGTTGCAGTCGCACTCAGCGGGGCCAATGTGCACGTCATCGAGTTGACGATGCGCACGCCCACACTCGACGACGTCTTCCTCGAGACCACCGGTGCGCGCATGCGCGACGAGGAGGAGGGGGCACTGCGATGAGCACATCGGCGGGCACGGGCACGGTCACGCTCGCGCGTCGCGCGGGCTTTGCGCGCGACCTCTCCTCGGTTGCACTCAGGGCGCTGCGGCTGACGGCCCGCGACAAGGAGTCGGTGATTCCCGGCCTGTTCATCCCACTGTTCTTCCTGGTGGTCAACATCGGGTCGCTTCAGTCCTTCGTCGAGGGCAACCTCCCGCCCGGCTTCGACTTCAAGGGCTTCCAGCTGCCGGTCTCGGTGATCTTCGCTGTCACGGGCGTCTCGCGGGCGGGGAGCCTCGTGATCGACATCCAGGACGGCTACCTCGACAGGTTGTTGCTCACCCCGGTCAACAGGGTCACACTCCTCCTCGGCCTGATGGTCGCCGATCTCGTCGTCGTGACGGTCCTCGGTGTGCCGGTGGTGATCCTGGGCCTGCTCATCGGTGTGTCGTTCGAGACGGGTCTGGTGGGCATGATCGTGTTCATCCTGATCGGCACGGCGTGGGGTGTCGCCTTCACCGGGTTCCCGTACGCGATCGCGCTCACGACGGGCAACCCGATCGCGGTCAACAACGCGTTCCTCCTCTTCTTCCCCTTCGCCTTCCTCACGACCGCCTACGTCCCCCAGGGACAGTTGACCGGGTGGCTCGCCGCGGTCGCCGACTGGAACCCGGTCACCTACCTGCTCGCGGGGATGCGCGCACTCGTGCTCGAGGGATGGGACTGGACCGCCATCGGTCGGGCATTCCTCGCCGCAGTGCTGGTGGGTGTGGTGTCGTTCTATCTCGCGTTCGCCTCGTTGCGCGGACGCGTGCGGAAGGGCTGAGGGACCGTGGCGAGCCGCGAACGAGACCCGTTCCTCGCAGCCGCGCGTGGTGCCGCACACGATCGCGTACCGGTCTGGTTCATGCGACAGGCCGGACGGAGCCTGCCGGAGTACCGCGCGGTGCGCGGCGAGGGCAGCATCCTGACCGCGATCAAGAAGCCGGACGTCGCGGCCGAGATCACGATGCAACCGGTGCGCCGCTACGGGGTGGACGCGGCCGTTCTCTACAGCGACATCGTCGTTCCCGCCCACGCGGTCGGCTTCGGCATCGACGTCGCGCCCGGCACGGGGCCCGTCGCCGAGAGGCCGTTCCGAGCCGCCGGTGACCTGGTGCGGTTGCGCCCGCTCGAGCACTCCGACATCTCCTACGTTGTCGACACGGTGGCAATCCTCGCGCGCGAACTCCAGATCCCGTTGCTCGCCTTTGCGGGCGCACCGTTCACGGTCGCGAGCTACCTGGTCGAGGGGCGACCGAGCCGCACCTACCAGAACACCAAGAGGATGATGCGCGCAGAACCCGCACTCTGGAACTCGTTGATGGAGCGTCTCGTGCAACATTCCATCGAGTTCATCTCCGCCCAACTGTCGGCGGGGGCGGAGGCCTTCCAGTTGTTCGATTCGTGGGCGGGCGCGCTCTCGCGCACCGACTACGACGCGTTCGTGCGTCCCCACACGACGGCCGTCTTCTCGGCCCTCGCCGCGCGACACCCCGGTGCTGCCGGGATCCACTTCGGAATCGGGTGCGACCATCTCCTCGAGTCGATGAACGCGGTCGGCAATTCGGTCATCGGCCTCGATTGGCGCACGTCGATCAGCGGTGCGCGCGCCAGGTTGGGGGTCGGCACCGTGGTCCAGGGAAACCTCGATCCCGCCTTGGTTCTCGCCGGACATGACACCGCCCTCGCGGGCACCCGCGCGGTGCTCGATGACAACGCCGGTCATCCCGGACACATCTTCAACCTCGGTCACGGTGTGCAACCCGACACCGACCCGGGCGTGTTGGCCGCGGTGGTCGACCATGTCCATGCCAGCCCCCTCCAACGCGCCCGTGACGGGGGCGCACCCGACCACGAAGGGAGCCGACGATGAGGACAGCATCGAATGAGCACCGCACGGCCGTGGTGCTCATGGCCTACGGGACCCCGCGGACCAAGGACGAGATACTCCCCTACTACACCGACATCCGGCGCGGCCGCCCGCCGACGCCCGAGTTGCTGGAGGAACTCACCGCTCGCTACGAGGCGATCGGGGGCCTCTCGCCGCTCAAGCAGCTCACGGAGGCCCAGCGCGACGCATTGCAGCGCGAACTCGATGCGCTCTCGCCGGGCACGCACGAGGTGTTCCTCGGTCTGAAGCACGCCACACCGTTCGTCGAGGAGGCCGTCGCCGAGGTGGCCGAAAGGGGTTTCCGTCGCATCGTGGGGCTCGTCCTCGCCCCGCACTACTCGTCGTACTCGATCGGCCAATACATCGGCCGTGCACGCGAGGCGGCCGCCCCGCACGGGATCGAGGTGACGGGGATCGATTCGTGGGCCCGCGAGGACGCATTCGTGGACTTCCTCGTCGACGACATGCGGGCGAGGCTCGCCACGATGCCCGAGCGCACCAAGGTGCTCTTCACCGCCCACTCGCTCCCCCAACGCATCATCGACGGGGGCGATCCCTATCCCGATGAGCTGCGCGCCACCGCCGAGCTGGTGGCCGAGCGCACCGGGCTGTCGCGGTGGTCGCAGTGGTCGATCGCGTGGCAGTCGGCGGGACGCACGCCCGAGCCCTGGATCGGCCCGGACATCCTGGAAGTGATCGACCAGCTCGCCGCGGGCCGCGCGAGCGACCGAGACGAGGACGAGCGCGTCGATGGAGTGCTCGTGTGCGCGTGCGGATTCGTGGCCGACCATCTCGAGGTTCTCTACGACCTGGACCTCGAGGCCGCGGCGCACGCCCGCGACAGGGGCCTGGTCTTCGATCGCACCGCCTGCGTGAACGACAATGCGGCGGTGATGGGCGCTCTCGCACGAAGGGTCGTCGCGACGTGAGACGCGTCGTGGTCGTCGGTGCGGGAATCACCGGACTCGCCGCAGCCCATCGGCTCCTCGCGTCGACGACGCTTCCCCTCGAAGTGACGGTCCTCGATGCCGACGACCGGGCGGGAGGTCTCATCCGCACGTCGCCGTTCGCAGGGCTCGATGCGGTCGACGAGGGCGCGGATGCATTCCTCGCACGCGTGCCGCATGCCATGGAACTCGCCTCCGAACTCGGCTTGGGTCCCGAGATCGTCGCACCCACCGGGGCGCACGCAGCCGTCTGGCGGCGCGGGCTGCATCCGATCCCGGGTGACCTCATGATGGGAGTGCCCGCGAGTGTGCGCGCCTTCGCCGCGACGTCGCTCTTGTCCCCACTCGGAAAAGCCCGTGCCGCACTCGAGCCGTTCCTGCCGGCCACCCCGGACAACGACTCGATCGGAGAGTACGTTCGGGCACGGTTCGGCGACGAGATCCACGAGCGCCTCGTCGACCCCCTAGTCGGGAGCATCTATGCCGCCGACACCGACCACTTCAGCCTCGCCGCCGTGCCCCAGATCGCCGCGCTGACCGCCGAGCGCAGCATGCTCTCGGCTGCACGCAAGGCTCGTCGTCGCGCAACGGCCACGGCAGTGTCCGACCAGGTGTTCGGTGTGCCGCGCCGCGGAATGGGATCCCTCATCGATGCGCTCGGCATCGCGATCACGGCCCGCGGGGGCACCGTGCGCACGGCGTGTGCGGTGGAGTCGATCGAACGGGCGGCGGGGGGATACATCGTCCACACGGTCGGCGGCGAGGTGGCAACAGATGCCGTGGTGCTCGCATCCCCCGCGCGCGCGACTGCCCCGCTCGTGCGCGGACTCGACGCCGAGTGCGCCGACGCACTCGCGCGCTGGACCCATGCCGGTGTCGTCCTGATCACTCTTGCGATCCCACCTGACCAGTGGCCGGCCCCGCTCACCGGCTCGGGATACCTCGTTCCGAAGCCCGACCAGCGGTGGGTCACCGCGGCGAGCTTCGGCTCGAACAAGTGGGCCCACTGGCGACCCGACGACCAGACGATGATCCTGCGCGTCTCGCTCGGTCGCGACGGACTCGAGGTCGACGGCTTCGACGATGCCAAGCTCCTCAACCTCTGCCTCGCGGACCTGAAGTTGCACCTCGGGCGCGACTTCACCCCGAGCGCCATCAGGATCAGCCGGTGGCCCGCATCGTTCCCGCAGTACAGACCGCGCCACTTCATCGAGGTCGAGCGCATCGACCATGCACTCGCCTCGCGCGCACCGGGAGTGGTCGTGGCTGGCGCCTCGTACCGCGGGATCGGTATCCCCGCCTGCATCCAGCAGGCCAACGCCGCCGCAGCGCGCATCGCCACGCATCTCGGAACGTGACCCAGTGAGGCGATTCTCGCCGATGCCGGCCCCTCTCGTGGCGGGACTGCTCGTGGCGGCGTCGATGCCTCCGTGGGGGTGGTGGCCCCTCGGGCTCGCCGGGCTCGCCGCGTACGCGTCGATCGCACACGAACGGCATGCCGGATCACCGTTCGGTGCCGGCTTCTGGTTCGGCATCGGGTGGTTCTTGCCAGCCACTGCATGGATGTGGTTCCTCACCGCACCGGGATGGATCGCCTCCGTGCTGTTGTTCGCCTCGATGCACGGCACGGCTGGTTGGGCGGCGGCCCGTGTCACCGGTCCCGGACGCGACCAGCACGCACTCGTGCTCGCGACGTTCCACGCCCTCGCCGAGGCTGTGCGCTTCTCGTGGCCGTTCGGGGGCGTGCCGCTCGCGAGTGTGGCGATCGGGCAATCGTCGGGGCCCCTCGCGGGGCTCGCACCATGGGTGGGTGCGATCGGGATCGGGTTCGCCGCCATGTGGTGGGCGTTCGGGACCCGGCGAATCCTTCGCGGTGCCCTCGTGCTCGTGGTCGCATCGGTCGCCACGACCTGGAACGGGACCAGATTGACCGATCGATCCGCGACCGTGACGATCGTCCAGGGTGGTGGCACACAGGGAACCCGCGCCGTCGACACCGATCCGCGCGAAGTGGTGGAGCGCCACCTGGCCGCCACCCGCGCGATCACGCCGGACCCCTCGCGCGATCTGGTGCTGTGGCCCGAGAACGTCATCAACACGAGTGCCACGGGACTGTTCGCCGACTCGCGCGAGCGCTCGGAGATCGCCGCCGAGGCGGAGCGACTCGGTGTCCCGTTGGTGGTCGGCATCACCGAGTCGGCCGGTGCGGACGCGTTCACCAACGCCCAGGTCACCGTCGAGCCGGACGGTGACATCACGGGACGATACGACAAGGTGCGTCGTGTCCCCTTCGGCGAGTACGTCCCTTTGCGCGGCACGCTCGAGGCACTAGGTGCGCCGGTCGATCTCGTGCCCCGCGACGCCCGACCCGGAGATGCGCGCGGATGGCTCGATGTCCCCTCGCACGACGGGGGTGAACTGCGAGTCTCGGTGGCGATCTCGTGGGAGATCTTCTTCGGTGGACGGGTGAACGAGGGTGTCGCCGATGGTGGCTCGTTCGTGATCAACCCGACCAACGGCTCGAGCTACACGTGGTCGATCCTGCAGACGCAACAGATCGCCTCGTCGCGCCTGCGTGCGCGCGAACAGGGTCGGTGGGTCGCCCAGGCCGCACCCACCGGTTTCAGCGCCTTCGTCAGCCCCGAGGGCTCGGTGTTCGAGCGCACTCGGATCGGGGAGGCCCGGGTGATCGAGCGTCGGCTCGACGTTCGAGAGGGTCGCACCCCGTACTCGCGACTGGGGAATGCGTTCTATGTGTGGCTGCTCGTCGCGTTCGCCTCGGTCCTCACGGCGCGATCCCGTGGATACATCAGTCGTGAGCCCCGTTAGCATTCTGCGCCTATGCGAGGGGTGCCAGGTCCTGACGATCCGTTGCGCATCGCCTACCTGACCTACAGGGGCAAGCCGCACGTCGGAGGCCAGGGTGTGTACACCCGCCACCTCACCAAGGCTCTCGTCGATCTCGGCCACCACGTCGAGGTCTTCGGCGGCCAGCCCTACCCCGTGCTCGACGAGCGGATCCCGATGCACAAGCTGCCGAGCCTGGACATCTTCAACGATCAGTTCCCCGGTCGACTCCCGGGCTACTGGGAATTGAAGTCGTGGCCCGATGTGGTGGAGACGATGCGGTTCCTCGGGGGTCAGTTCAGCGAGCCACTCGCATTCTCCAAACGGGCGCTGCGGGCGCTGCGCGAGCGCACCTCCGATTTCGATCTCGTCCACGACAACCAGTGCCTGGGATGGGACATCCTCAAGATCGAGAAGATGATCCCCACGATCGTCACGCTGCACCACCCGATCACCAAGGACCGCCAGCTCGAGATGAGCCATGCCAAGAGCGCCTACAAGCGGTGGTCCCTGAAGCGTTGGTACTCATTCGTGGAGATGCAGGGGCGAGTCGCCTCCAAGATGCCGCGCATCGTGGTGGTCAGCGAGAACTCGATCGCCGACATCAATTCCGACATGGGCGTGCCGCTCGAACGCATGCGTCTCGTGCCCGTGGGCGTCGACCCCGAGCTGTTCAAGCCCCTGCCGCAGGTCGCGCGCCAGCCGGGTCGCCTGATCACAACGGCGTCGGCCGACGTGGCGTTGAAGGGACTGTCGTACCTGCTCGAAGCGATGGCCAAGCTGCGCTCCGAGCGCGACGTGCGCCTCACGATCATCGGCAAACCCCGGCCCGGGCACAGCATGGATCTCATCGAGTCCCTCGGCCTGGGGCCCCACATCGACTTCGTCTCGGGTGTGAGCGACGAGCGCATCGTGGAGCTCTACGCCGAGGCCGAACTCGCCGTCGTCCCGAGTCTCTACGAGGGTTTCTCGCTGCCGGCGATCGAGGCGATGAGCACCGGAACGTGCCTCGTGGCAACCGACGGTGGTGCCCTGCCCGAGGTCACCGGGACCGACGGCGACACCGTGCTGCAGTGCCCCGCCGCCGATTCCGAGGCGCTCGCTGCGGCTCTGCGCCGCGGACTCGACGACGCCGGGCTCCGTGCTCGGGTGGGTGCGGCGGGACGCGAGCGCGTCGTGTCGCGCTGGAGTTGGAAGCACTGTGCGACCCTGACCGTCGAGCAGTACCGCGAGGTCCTCGAGATGCCGGCCAACCGTGCCAAGTTGGGCAAGAGGGCAGCACTGGCGACCGGGACGCCGGGCCGCTGATGCTCACCGTGCGCTTCGACCGGCTCGGCCTGCGCCCCGGCGACCGTTTCCTCGATGCCGGGGCCGGTTTCGGGCGCCACGCTTTTGAGGCCGCCCGGCAGGGCGCGACGGTGTTCGCACTCGACTATGCCGAGGAAGAGATGATGGGCACGCGCGCCACCTTCGGCGGAATGCTCGCGGCCGGGGAGATCCCCGCGACCTCCTACGGCGGGGTCCTGCGCGGGGATGCGACGCGCCTGCCCTTCGATGACGGGGCATTCGACTGCGTCGTGACCTCGGAGGTGCTCGAGCACATCCAGGACGACGTCTCGGCGATCGCCGAGCTTCACCGCGTGCTCAAGCCCGGCGGCCGGCTGGGGGTCACCGTGCCCACCTGGTGGCCCGAGAAGATCAACTGGATGCTCTCCGATGAGTACCACGCACCCAAGAGCGTCGGTGGACACGTGCGCATCTACTCGGCCACCGAGTTGAAGGCCAAGCTCCGCGCGACCGGCCTCGAGGTCGAGGCGAGCCATCACGCCCACGCGCTCCACTCCCCGTACTGGTGGCTCAGGTGCGCGGTCGGGCCCCGCAACGACACCCATCCCCTGGTGGCGCGCTACCGGAGGTTCCTCGAGTGGGACATCATCGAGCGTCCCACCGTGACACGCGTCGCCGAACGTGTGCTGAGCCCCGTGCTCGGCAAGAGCCTCGTGGTCTACTCGCGCAAGCCCGTGGCCGAGCACGCGTCCGCGATGGCGGGGAGTGCGCGATGAGTCGCAACCTCCCCCATCTCGCGGGAATCCTGACGACGGCCGACCTCCAGCGCACGGCCGACTCGATCGAGTCGCTGCAACTGCCGAGCGGCATGATCCCCTGGTTCCCGGGCGGGCATTGCGACCCGTGGAACCACGTCGAGACCGCAATCGCACTCGACATCATGGGGCGCCGCGAGGCGGCCGCGCGTGCCTTCGGATGGCTCGCCGACATCCAGCACGCGTCGGGGTCGTGGGCGAACTACTACGCGAGCGACGGCACCGTGATCGACACCAAGCTCGACACGAATGTGTGTGCCTACATCGCCACCGGCGTGTGGGCACACTGGCTCTGCACGCGCGACACCGCATGGGTGGCGACCTTGTGGCCGACAGTGCGTGCCGCGCTCGAGTGGGTGCTCGATCATCGCCGCCACGACGGCACGGTGCTGTGGGCGCGCCAGACCGACGCACAGCCATGGGATTACGCGCTGCTCACGGGGTCATCCAGCATCCGGCACGCGTTGCACTGCGGTGCCGCTCTCGGCGACCTGCTCGGCGACCCGCGCCCCGAATGGACTCGTGCGGCGGATGTGATCGACCACGTGGTGGCCACCGATCTGCCGGCATTCGAACCCAAGGACCGTTGGGCGATGGACTGGTACTACCCGGTGCTCACCGGGGCGATGACCGGCGCTCGTGCAAAGGCACGCCTCGCCGAGGGTTGGGACCGGTTCGTGCTCGAGGACCGCGGCGTGCGGTGCGTGGACGACGAGCACTGGGTCACCGCCGCCGAGACCAGCGAGTGTGCGATCGCCCACTGCGCGGCCGGCGATCGCGAGACGGCGCGGGAGCTCCTGTTGTGGACGATGCCGCACCGGCGCGACGACGGCGCCTATTGGACCGGCATCGTCTACCCCATGTCCCCGGACGAGACGATGGTGCACTTCCCCGCCGACGAACACACCGCCTACACCGCGGCCTCCGTCATCATGGCGGCCGACGCGATCAGCGGGGGCTCACACGCAGCCACCCTGTTCACCCGGCCGATGGTGCGCAACAACGCACACCTCCGCGCCCGCGCGTTCTGATTGCTCGTCTGCGACGAGCAGGCCCGGGTCAGCGACGACGCAGCACGCGCAGCGATCCGGTCACCGACACGTCTTCGAACGAACCACTCGCCAGCGCGGGCAGGTAGATCTCCTCGTACGGAGGACGACCACCGTCGGCGGGGTCGGGAAACACATCGTGGATGGCGAGAGTCCCACCGGGCGCCACGAGCGGCGTCCACATCTCGTAGTCGCGCCGTGCCGGCTCGACCCCGTGCCCCCCGTCGATGAACAGGAATGCGATCGGGGTGGACCAGGCACGAGCAACCGTCGGGGAATCACCCACCACGGTCACGACCACATCGGTCAGGCCGGCATCCACGAGCGTCGCGCGCAACCTCGGCAACGTGTCCATCCGCCCGGTGCGCGGGTCGACGAGGTCGGGCTCGTGCCACTCCCAGCCGGGCTGGTTCTCCTCGCTGCCGAAGTGGTGGTCGACCGCAAAGAGCGTCCGGCCGGTCGTGCGAGCCGCCGCGCCCAGCCACACCGTGGAGCGTCCGCAGTACGAACCGATCTCCACGAAGGGACCGTCGGCGTGCGGGGCGGCCTCGAGCGCGGCGGCGTGGAGTGCATCGCCCTCGGCCTCGGGCATGAACCCCCGCGTGGAGAGTGCGAGGGACCGGAGACGTTCGTCGATGGGCCCGTGCGACACGCGGCGACACTATCGGGCACGTCTGCTCGTACGCTGTGGGCGTGGGTTCCGCGCTCGACGATCTCCTCGACCTCCTGGACCTCGAACCGATCGAGGTGAACATCTTCCGCGGGCACTCCCCCGTGGAGGACAGGGTGCGCGTGTTCGGCGGCCAGGTTGCCGGTCAGTCCCTGGTGGCGGCGTCGCGCACCGTCGACGACCCGGGTCGGGTGGTGCACTCGTTGCACGCCTACTTCCTGCGCCCCGGCGATCCGGCCGCGCCGATCCTCTACGAGGTCAGCCGACTCCGCGACGGTCGCAGCTTCACCACGCGCCAGGTCAAGGCGATCCAGCACGGAGAGGTCATCTTCAATCTCCACGCGAGCTTCCACTCCCACGAACCCGGTCTCCAATGGCAGATCACCGCGCCCGGGGGACTGCCCGATCCCGAGTCGCTCCCCGACTTCAAGACGCGCATGGCCCCCTTCAGGGACAAGATGGGCGACTGGTACGAACGACCGCGCCCCATCGACACGAGGCACATCTCGGGCGACTACCCCTCGCGCGTGGGGGTCGAGATGCAGGGCCAGCGGGTGTGGTTGCGTGCCGATGGCACGCTCCCCAGCGATCCGATGGTGCACGCGGTGGTCGCGACGTATGCGAGCGACATGACACTCCTCGACACGACACTTCTCCCCCACGGGCTCGGATGGGGTGACGGCATGATGCAGATGGCCAGTCTCGACCACGCGATGTGGTTCCACCGACCATTCCGTGCCGACGACTGGTTGCTCTACGACCAGCACGCGATCTCGAACTCGAATGCCCGTGGACTCGCGGGCGCGTCGATCTACACGCGCGAGGGGCAACTCGCCGTCACCGTCGTCCAGGAGGGGCTCATCCGTTTGACGAAGGAGACCTGATGCGTCGTCTCGTCGCCGCCACGATCCTGGTCGCACTCGCCGCGTGCGGCGGCGCCGACAACAGCGCACCCGGGCCGTCGCCGCAGTCCCCGCCCACGACGATCGGGGTGCCCGACTCCGCGCCGACATCGGCACCGACGGCCCCGACGACCTCGTCGGTGGTGACACCACGGTCCAGTGCATCCCAGTACCCGACCACCACCGTCGCACCGAGCAACACGGGCGATGTCTCGTACACGGTTCGAGACATCGGTCGCCTGTCGGCCGCCGTCGACGTGGTCGAGCGCGACACCGCGGACGGATTCGTCTACGTGGTTTCGCGTCTCGGCACTGTCGAGCGCTGGCGCAACGACGGGACACGCATCGACCGTGTGCTCGATGTGACCGCCTCGACCACTGGCGGGGGTGAGCGGGGCCTCCTCGGCCTCGCATTTCGACGCGGTGGGTCCGGTGACTGGGCCGCGTACGTGAACATGACCGATTCTTCCGATGACACGATCATCGTGCGCCACGACGTCACCACCGACGGCAAGATCTCACCCTCCGGCACGATCATCCTCACGATCGACCAGCCGTACTCGAACCACAACGGGGGCGACCTGCGCGTCGGACCCGATGGGATGCTCTACATCGCCACGGGTGACGGCGGGTCGGCCGGCGACCCGGAACGGCGCGCGCGCGACCTCTCGTCGCTCCTCGGCAAGATCCTGCGGATCGACCCGAGCCGCACGGGATACACGGTGCCCCGCGACAACCCACACGTGGGCGTCGCCGGCGCACGGCCGGAGATCTGGTCGATCGGTCTGCGCAACCCGTGGCGGTTCTCGTTCGGCGAGGGCGGCGACCTGTGGGTCGCCGATGTCGGCCAGGGCGAGATCGAGGAGGTGAGCGTCGCGCGGGCTCGGACCGGATTTCCGGGTGGTCGTGGAGTCGACTTCGGATGGAGCGCCTGGGAGGGGACCCGCCGCTACAACCAGGACCAGCTCGCACCGGCGGCGCTCGCGCCCGCCGCGGAGTACGACCACGGCGGTGGTCGGTGCTCGATCTCGGGTGCAGCGGTCGGCACCGAGCGCGCCGTGCCCGGTCGCGCCGGATGGTTCTTCTACGGCGACTACTGCTCGGGTGATCTCTGGGCCTCGCTCGTCGTGGACGGGGGGAAAACCCGCACCGAGACCGTCGCCGACGATCTGGACGAACTCACCGCCGTGCGCACCACGTCGGCGGGGCTGTGGGTGACCACGCTGTCGGGCGCGGTGCTGCGGGTGTCGACGAGGCCGGGCTGACCGCGCGCCTCAGCGCCGAACACCCATGAACATTCCGCGGAGCGCCTGGTAGTTCTCGATGCAGTGACCCGCACCGAGCACCACAGCCTCGAGTGGCTGGGGTGACATGCGCACAGGGACGTCGGTCTCGCGTGCGATGCGCTTCGCGAGTCCGCGCAGCATCCCGCCACCGCCGACCAGGTACATGCCACGGGCGAGGAAGTCCTGTGCCAGCTCCGGCGGTGCCTTCGAGAGGCACCGCTTCACCGAGTCGATGATCGCCTGCACCGGCTCGTCGATGGCGAACCGCACCTCCTCGGCGGTGAGACGGACCGTCTTGGGGAGGCCGGTCACGAGATCACGACCACGAATGTCGGCGTCGCGATCCTCGGGCCCGGGCTCGGCCGAGCCGATCTGGACCTTGATCTCCGACGCGGTGATCTCTCCGATCGCCACGCCGTGCTCGCGCCGCACGTAGTTTTGGATCGAGACGTCTATGTCGAAACTGCCCACGCGCACGGCGTCGAGTTCCACCACGCCACCGAGCGAGATGACGGCGGTCTCGCTCGTGCCACCGCCGATGTCGATCACCATGTTGCCGACCGGTTCGTCGATCGGCAGGTTCGCCCCGATGGCGGCCGCCATGGGCTGCTCGATCAACTGGGCATCCGACGCCCCGGCGCGGCGCGTGGCGTCGGTGACCGCCCGGCGCTCCACCTCGGTGATCGCCGACGGCACGCAGATGACGACCTTCGGACGGGTGAACCGGGAGACACCCACCCGCTGGAGAAGGAGCCGAATCATGCGCTCGGTGATGTCAAAATCCGTGATCGCACCGCCCCGCAGGGGCCGGACAGCCGCGATGTACGAGGGGGTCCGGCCGATCATGTTGAGGGCGTCGTGGCCGGTCGCGAGCACCTCGCCCGACTGCCGGTTGACCGCGATCACCGAGGGCTCGTTCAACACGATGCCCCTTCCCTTCATGTAGACGAGCGTGTTGGCGGTGCCGAGGTCGATCGCGAGATCGCGCGCCATCAGTTCCTCCGCTTTTCCGACTGATCGGACGCGTACCCGGCGTGGACGGAGTTGCGGCGTGCCTCGGGAGAGAGCGCGTCGATGTGGCGACGGAAGTTCGCGATGCCGTCATCGATGCGCACCCGACGATTGTCGAGCCACACCAGCACGAGCAGTGCCGACCCGGAGATCACCGCGAGCACGGTGAAGATCGCGGTGAGGAACTCGACGGCGATCATGGGTTGCTCGTGACCTGTTCGGGCGGCACGATCTCTTGCGCGCCGGTTCCCCAGTCCGACCCACCCGGCCAGATCTCCTTCTTCCAGATCGGCGCGCTCTCCTTCAGGGTGTCGATCACGAAGCGCGCGGCCTCGAAGGCAACCGGCCGGTGACCCGACGACACTGCCACCACCACCGAGGTCTCCCCGAGGGCGATCTCCCCGGTCCGGTGCAGGATCGCGATCCGCACGGCCCCGGGGTGGCGCCTCCGCGCCTCTCGGGCGATGCGCTCGAAGACCGGAAGGACCGCCTCGGCGTAGGCCTCGTACTCCAGCGCCGTGACACCGGTGCGACCCCCTGCATGATCGCGCACCGTGCCCGAGAAGAGCACCACTGCCCCGCACTCGGGACGCACTGCCCACTCGTAGATCTCCCCGACCGGCAGTGCCGACACCGTCAACTCGAACCAATCGTGTCCGGTCGAGGAACGGGGCATGCATCGAGCGTACCCGTGTCTCTCGGCGGTGAACCAGAGGGTGTCGCTCGGGCGACGACACAGGCGCCGCGACCGGCAGTAGGGTCACCGACTCGTGAGAGGTCGTGATGCCGACGGACGAGGGTCCGGCCCGCTCCCCGCGCATGAACGCTCGTGGCGTCATCCCGCCGAGGTCGGCGCCGAGACGAATCTTGCCCGCCGGGAGATTCCCGTGGCTCCGCCCCTGCGACGCCGAACGACCGCCATTGTCGCGGCCGCCAGCGTCTGTGCCTCGGTGCTGCTGCTCGCAGTGGTCTTGCCCTCACGGGTCGACCCGCCGACGGACCAAGCGGGCCCAGAGATCGCCGACGACCGAACTGCCACCGATCAGCCCGCTGTCGACCCGCCCACCGGTCCGTCCGCCGGAGCCGAGTCAGCGGCGGGCACGCGCGTCAAGAACGCGGGACTCGCAATCGACGTCGCGGTCGACGGCACATTGATCGCGGTGGTGACCGTGGGCGAGGGATTGCTCGCCACCTCGAGCGATGCGCTGGGCACGGGCCCAACCGCGCGATTCACGATCAACGGAACACTCGTGGCGACGACTGTGGTCGGCATCGACGACCGGACAGGTCTCGCATTCCTCTCGGTCGATGGATGGCCCGGCCGATCCGTGCTCGAGACGATTCCCCCGGCGGTCGTGGCCGAGAGCGTGATGGTCACCGTCGACGCCGAGGGTCGCATCGTGATGTGTCAGCCCTCGCTCGGGTCGCCGGAGCGCAGCGACTCGGATCGCACGCCGATCTCGATGGAGTCGGCGATCACGGGTGCGTCCGTGGTGAGGGATGCACTCGACGCCCCGCTCGGTGTGGCGGTGAGCAGGACAGACGGCACTTGGATGCTCTCTCGCACCGCGATCGAAGCCGCACTGGCCCGCGCAGTCGCTCCGGGCTGACACGCGGCCCCCACCGAGCCACCCCGGTGAGGGTCGTCTCGGTGAGCCACGTTCCGGTCCGTGCCACCGCAGTCGGACAGACCGGTGGTCCCCTTATCCTGACCCCATGGCTGACGACGGCTCCCCGACTCCGCCCGACCCCTTCGGGGGCATCCCGTTCCTCGGCGACATGATGAGGGCCATGGCCTCCCAGGGCCCGCTGAACTGGGATCTCGCGCTCCAGTTCGCCGCCATGGGTGCCCGCGGCGAGGATCCCGATCCCGACCCCTCGACCTCGTCACGGATCGAGTGGAACGCCCTTGCCGACATCGCCGACCTCCGGGTTGGGGCGGTCACCGGGCTCGCGACCGGACCATCGGGTCGGCACCCCGAGATCCTCACGGTCACCAGGGCAGGCTGGGCGGCCCGGGCGCTCTCGGATCTGCGCCCGCTCTTCACGGATCTCGCCACATCACTGTCGTCGAACAGCGGCACCGACGGTGAGTCCACTGCGGATCCCCTGGCTGCGATGCTCGGACAGCTCTCCAAGATGATGGCGCCTGCGATGATGGGGATGTCGGTGGGGTCGATGGCCGGGGCACTCGCTCGCCATGCACTCGGCCAGTACGACCTCCCGCTCGCGCGTCCCACGGCACGGGAGATCCTCGTGGTCGACTCATCAGTGCAGACCTTCGCCGACGACTGGTCGATCCCGCGCGACGATGTGCGGGTGTGGGTGCTCGTTCACGAGCTCGCCTCGCACGCGGCGCTCTCGTCCCCCGCCGCGGTGGACGGCATGATGGCCTCCATCCGCTCCCATGTCGCCGCGTTCCGCCCGGACCCGACTGCTCTCATGGACCGGCTCGGGTCGATCGACCCCGGCGACATGGGTGACGGGGGCATCGAGGGAGTGATGTCGTCGGTCCAGTCGATGTTCTCCGATCCACTCGTGCTCCTGGGTGCTGTGCGGTCCGCGGAGCAGGATGCGATCGCGCCCGTGCTCGACGCGCAGGTCGCCGCGATCCGGGGCTACGTCGACTGGATCGTCGACACCGTGGGCGCCCAACTCCTCGGCACGACCGCCACGATCGCCGAGGCGGTTCGCAGGCGCCGTCTCGAGTACGGATCGGACGCGCGCCTCATCGAGGCCCTGCTTGGTCTCACCCTCAACACGACACAGATGGCGCGCGGTCGCTCGTTCGTCGAGGGCGTGCTGGAGCGCGGAGGGTCCGATCGGCTCCCGCACATGCTCACCGATCCCTCCCTTCTCCCGACTCCGAACGAGGTCGACGCCCCCGGTTTGTGGCTCGCGCGTCTCGAAGTCCTCTGAGATCTCGCGCGGTGCGCAGGTTGAGCCATGCGCCCGCGGCACCGACTGCGCCGACCATGGCGAATCCGACCCATCCCGAGGGGCTGACCGCGACGGGCACCAGTCCCCCGACCACCCATGCGATCTGGTTCTGGGCCTCGAAGCGCGCAAACACGCGACCCCGGTTCGCATCGGGCGCGTTCTCCTGCACCGTGGCCTCGAAGGCGAGCCTGCCGATCGCCGCCGAGGCATAGACCACACCGGTCAGCACCACACCAGCGGTCACGCGGTCCCACCACGCGCACCCGATTCCCGCCACGGTGACCGTGGCGAGAGCGGACATGAGCATGGTCTGGTTGCCCATCCGCTCCCTCACCCTCGGACCGACGAGATTGGCCGCGTTCGTCGAGAGGCTCGACACGGCGATCGCGAGGCCGAACCATGCAGTGCCCGCGATCTCGCTGCGCAACCAGAAGGCGAGATGGAAGAACTGGAAACCCACGGCGACGCGGAGCGCGCGCATCGCGACCGCGGCCGCAACCACCTCGGGCAGGTGGAGTTCCTCGGTCTCGAGTGCATCGGGCGGGCTCTCGGCGATCACCACCCGCGGCAGGCGCCGAGCATTCAGGCCCGCCGCGAGGAAGGCCAACGCCCCCGTCACGAGTGGTGCACGCGGGTCGATCACCTGCAGGCCGATCGCCGGGCCGGCCACCACGAATCCGGCGATGCCGGCGATGAGTGCCAGCCGCGAGTTGGCCTCGACGAACCGCTCCGGATCGGGGACAGTGACCGGCACGAGGGCCGACTTCGAGACCGCATACGTCTTCGACAGCACGAGCGCAGCGAAGGCGAGTGGGAACAACGTGAGCGAGTCCAGTGACGATGCCATGCCCACCAGCACCGCCGCGCGGAGCACGGCCACGACCATGACCACGATTCTCTGGCCACCGCGCATCCTGTCGATGAGCGGACCGATGAGCGGTGCCACCACCGCGAAAGGCGCCATGCTGACCGCGAGGAACAGGAGCACCCTCGTGCGCGCGGCGTCCGGACTGATCGAGAGGAACAACGAGTCGGCGAGCGAGATCGCCATGAATGCATCCCCCGCCGTCATCAGGGCGTGCACGCGGGAGAGCCGGTGGAACGGGCCCGGCGGCGGGAGCCCGTGGTCCCGCCGGGGAGCATCACCCTGATTGCCGCTCACGCAGCGATGCTATGTGCCTGTGCGCTTCTCGAACTTGTATCCGAGACCGCGGATCGTCACGATCCGGCCGGGGTGGCCGGGATCGTCCTCGATCTTGGAGCGCAGGCGCTTGATGTGCACATCGAGCGTCTTGGTGTCACCGACGTAGTCGCTGCCCCACACGCGGTCGATGAGCGTCTCGCGCGGCAGGACACGACCGGCATTGGCGAGGAGCAGGTGGAGCAACTCGAACTCCTTCAACGGGAGGTGCAACGTCTCTCCGCGCACCATCACGAGGTGCTGATCGGGATCGAGGATGATGCCGTCGATTTCGAGTGCACCCGCCGACAGCTCCCCGCCGCGTTCCTGGGTGCCGCGACGCATCACGGCACGCATCCGCGCCGTCAATTCGCGCAGCCGGTAGGGCTTGGTGACGTAGTCGTCGGCACCCACCTCGAGACCCACCACCGTGTCGATCTCGGCACCCTTGGCGGTCACCATGATGATCGGCGTCGATGTCTTCTTGCGCAGCGCGCGGCACACGTCGATCCCCGACATCCGCGGGAGCATCACGTCCAGGAGGATCACGTCGGGCTGCACGACATCGAACATCTCGAGCGCCTGCACCCCGTCCCGGGCCACCTCGACCCGGTATCCCTCGCGCCGCAGGCCCACCTGCAGGGCCTCGATGAAGGACTCCTCGTCCTCCACCACCAGGACCGTCGCACTAGCCACGGGCACCATCGGAGTCTGGGCCGCGTTCATCACGGTCGAGTATGTCCCCGAGAACCCGACCGTTGCGCGGCAGTGAGACCGTGAAGATCGATCCTTCACCTTCCCGTGAGGTCACGTTCACTTCACCGCCATGGTTGGTCACGATGTTGCGCACGATCGAGAGTCCGAGCCCGGTGCCCCCGGTGACCCTGCTGCGGGCCTTGTCGATCCGGTAGAACCGCTCGAAGATCCGGTCCAAACTCGCGGCGGGGATGCCGATCCCCTGGTCGTGGACCTCGACGTCAACCCGATCGACGGACGGGATCACCGTGACGAGGACCCTCCCGCCCTCTGTCGAGTACTTGATGGCGTTCTCCACGAGGTTCCCCACCACCGACGCCAACTGATGCGAATCACCGTTGACCGTGGCATCCCCCTCGATGCTCCGCACCGCCACCGAGACGCCACCCGCGCGCGCCAGATCGGCGTACCGGTCCACGGTCTCGCGCGCGACCTCTGCGAGATCCACGCGACCGACCAGAATCTCCCCGCCCATCTCGATGCGCGACAACTCGAGCAGATCGTCGATCGTGCGGGTCATCCGTGCCGTCTCGTTCTGCATCCGCCGCACGAGCCGGAGGAGTGTCTCGTCCTGCACCTCCCCCTCGAGAGTCTCTGCGAGCACCGACACCGCCCCCACCGGCGTGCGCAGTTCATGGCTGACGTTGGCCACGAAGTCGGTCCGCACCGCATCCAACCGGTGCCGCTCCGTCACGTCCTCGACCGACACCACCGCACCTCCGTCGGCAACGGGAACCGCACGCACCGCAAAGACCCGCGGCGGTGGGCCGACCAGGGTCACCTGCTCCTGGGCCACCGCTCCCGAGCGGGCCGCGCGAGCAAGCCTGTCGATCGTCGACTCGACGAGGAGATCAGCGTGGCGCACGCCCGTTGCGGCATCGGCGCGTGAATTCCTCGCCAGCACCGACCCGTCCGCATGGAACGCCACCACACCGATCGGCAACGCCTCGAGACTCCTGTGCAACCCCGCGGCGTCGCCGGGGGGCGTGACGGTCTCGGTGATCGCAGGGGATGCGACGATGCCATCCACTGCTCGGCGCGACCAGAACCGCACCGCGACCAGCGCCCCGGCTGCACCCCCAACCGAGAGACCGAGGAGGAACCAGTTCACTGGGCTCGGCTCCCCGTCATCGGCCGATCACTTCTGCGACGGGTTCTCGAAGCCCTCGATGCGGGGCAGACCGTCGGTGTCGTCCTCCGGACGACTGCTCTTCCAGCGTTCCGCACCCTTGTGCTCGGGGAGCCAGCCGGTCACCAGGTACCTCACCCGCTCGCCGATGTTCACCGCGTGGTCGCCGATCCGCTCGTAGAACCGCGCCACCATCGCCATCTGGATCGCGACCTGCAGGTCGATCCTCTCGTCGGCGTGGCTCTCGAAGATGGTGCGGACGAACTCGCGCTGGAGACCGTCGAGGAACGAGTCCATGTCGTCGATCGCCGCCGCCTTGGCGGCGTCGTTGGTCTCGAACGCCTCGAGTGACGACACGAACAACTGCTGGGCCTGTTCGCCCATCCGCGCCACCAACCCGCGCATCCGTGGATCGAGCTGGTGCCCGTAGATCCTCCGGGCCGCCTTGCAGATGTTCACCGTGAGGTCCGCGGACCGCTCGACCTCGCCCACCATCTTCAGGATGGCGACCAGCTGGCGCAGGTCGCCGGCGACCGGCGCCTGGAGGGCGAGCAACTGGTAGCACTTCTCCTCGAGATCCACCGAGTGCGCGTCGATCTCATCGTCGTCCTTGATGAGCGCGTCGGCACCCTCGAGGTCGCCGTTGAGGAGCACCTGCGTCGCCCGGGGGATCGCCTCGATCACCTTCGCGGCGAGCCAGGCCAACCTGGCACGGACCTCGTCGAGCTCCTGGTGGAAGGACTTGCGCAGTTCGTCCATCAGCCGAACCTCCCCGTGATGTATGCCTCGGTCCGCGGATCGTCCGGACGCGAGAAGAGTTGCTGGGTCGAGTTGAACTCGACGAGCACGCCGGTGCGCCGGTCGCTCACCTCGTTCATCTCCGTCGTGAAGAACGCGGTCGAGTCGGACACCCGGGCGGCCTGCTGCATGTTGTGGGTCACGATCACGATCGTGTACTCCCGCTTGATCTCCTGCATCAGGTCCTCTATGCGCGCCGTCGCGATCGGATCGAGCGCCGAGCAGGGCTCGTCCATCAGCAGCACCTCGGGCTCGATCGCGATCGACCGCGCGATGCAGAGCCGTTGCTGCTGACCACCGGACAACCCCATCGCAGAGGCACCGAGGCGGTCCTTCACCTCGTCCCAGAGCGCGGCACCCCGCAATGACTTCTCGACGATCGCATCGAGGTCGACCTTCTTCTTCGTTCCGTTCACGCGCGGGCCGTAGGCGACGTTGTCGTAGATGCTCTTGGGGAACGGGTTCGGCTTCTGGAACACCATTCCGATGCGCCGGCGCACCTCGCCCGCATCGGCCTCCGGGCCGTACAAGTCGATCCCGTGGTATGCCACCCGACCCTCGACCCTGGCGCCCGGGATCAGATCGTTCATCCTGTTGAAGCACCGGAGAACCGTCGACTTGCCGCAGCCCGATGGACCGATGAACGCGGTGATCTCACTGCGCCTCACGTACATCGAGACGTCGCGGACGGCACGGAACTCCCCGTACCAGACCTCGAGACCGTCGGTCGTGAGGACCACCTTCTCGGGATCGGGCATCTTGGCATGGTGCTCCTCGACGGTGCCGTCGATGCGGGTGTCGGCTGGCATCATCACCACCTGTTCTGGTACTTGTTGCGCAACACGATCGCCGCCGCGTTCAGAGCTCGAAGTCAGGATCCCCGGTGTCCCATTCGATGGTGATCGCCTCACGCTCGGCGTCGCGCACGATGCGAGCGGCGTTGCGCCGGAACTGGGGATCGTCCTTGGTCAGCAGAACGAGGCGCGCAAGCACCCGGGTGCGGAACTCCTCGAGCAGGGCCCGGTCACCCCAATCCGCGTAGACCTCCCAATGCGGGGACACCGCACCGAGGTACACGATCCGCGCGTGCGCGCGCGGCGGTTGAGCGACCTGGACCTCAGACATATCCACAACCCTACCGTTCATCGGTGACGCGCATCAGAGTGGGCAGAACAGGGGCGAAACCGACCGAAAACTTCGGATTGAGTGCTGTGGACAAACGATTATTGCCGATTCTTCGGCGTGCCCGACCCCCACGCGACGGACCGTGATGCTTGACTGAGTTTGCGGGAACTTTCCGCCATGACTCGATGTCAGAGATGGCATCGACCCGGGGCATCCACCACAAGGGATGCGGAAGGAGAGCCATGAACCTGAAACTCGAGATCACAGGCGAGCCACGCCGGCTGGTGGTGGTCGAGGCCGACAAGCCGAGGCCATTCGACGATTCCCCCACCGCATGGATGGGCGGGGGCAACTGCCGGGACTACCCCCCGGTGACCTTCTTTCCCTCCGATGGTGTCGGTGTCGAGCGGGCCAGGGCGATCTGCAAGGCTTGCCCAGTCGCCGACAAGTGCCTCGAGTACGCGCTCACCGAGCGCATCGAGCACGGCGTGTGGGGCGGTACCAGCGAGCGTGAGCGTCGCCGGATCCTGAAGCGTCGACGCGCCCTGCACGTCTGAGCCCGCGAACGGGAGTCAGGCGACCGAACCGCAGGGCGGTTTCACGACTTGTCCGGAGACTCCTCGGACGGCGGGTTCTTGCCCTGTTCCATGCCTTTCTTCAACTCGCGTTGGGCGGTTCCGAGGTTGCGCGCCAGCTTGGGAAGTTGCGACCCCCCGAAGAGCACGAGCACCACGATGAGGACGATGAGCAGTTCCTGAGTTCCCATGCGCCAACTCTATCCCTCGACACCGGATCGGCGCAGGGGCGGAGACGACTGGCAGGATGCCATGGACGATAGGAAGCAGTCGTGCTCGAGTGCGTGGTGAACATCAGCGAGGGACGCGACCCCGGCCTGATCGAGGGCATGGTTGCGAGCTGTGGCTCCTCGCTGCTGGATCTCCACGCCGACGCCGACCACAACCGGAGTGTCGCCACACTCGTCGGGACGAGCGCCCCCCGGAATCTCGCATGGTGGGCGTTGGAGAATCTCGACCTCGGTGCTCACGCCGGGGTCCACCCGAGGCTCGGCACCATCGATGTGGTCCCCTTCGTGCCGCTGGGCGAGGCATCGATGGCCGACGCGATCGCGGCACGGGACTCCTTCTGCGCGTGGGCCGCGACCGAGCTGGGAATCCCCTGCTTCCTCTACGGTCCGGAGAGGTCCCTGCCCACGGTGCGCCGGGAGGCGTTCCGTGGGTTGGTGCCGGACACCGGTCCCACGGTGGCACATCCGCGCGCCGGCGCAATCTGCGCGGGGGCACGCGGTCCGCTCGTGGCGTGGAACCTGTGGATCGATGGCATCGATCTTGCGACCACGCGCACCGTCGCATCACTGGTGAGGACCGACACGATCCGCACACTGGGCCTCCAGACCGGGCATCACACCCAGGTGAGTGTGAACCTCGTGGATCCGGTCCGCACCGGTCCCGACGTGGCCCACGACGCGATCGTCGCCGCACTGCCCCCCGGCGCCCGGGTTCTCAGGTCGGAACTTGTCGGACTCGTGCCGCGTGCCGCGCTCGCGCGGATCGATCCGGCTCGATGGAGCGAACTCGACCTCGACGACTCGCGCACGATCGAGGCGCGACTCGCCGGCTGATCAAGCGGTACCGACGCGCCGCGTTGCTTGGGCGCGTTGACGACGGAGTCTGCGACGCTCACGTTCGGAGAGTCCTCCCCAGATCCCGAATTTCTCGCCGTTGGCAAGTGCGTACTCGAGGCATTCACCGCGCACGATGCAACCCCGGCAGACTTCCTTGGCCTCGCGGGTGCTGGCACCACGCTCCGGAAAGAACAGGTCGGGATCGACACCGAGACAGTTCGCCTGGTCTTGCCAACCACGTTCCTGGCTCAGGCTCACGGGTGTTTCTTGCATTCTCGGTCCGCCTCCCCTGAAGGAGCAGGCGACGACCCGGAAGCCGCCGACTTTCACCCCTGAAACTACAGCGGTGACATTTTGACAAAGGACCCCGCAAAAGGCAACTTTCAGGGGGGTTTCGCGACGATCATCCCCATGCGACCCATCCACGGAACCATATTGACCACGAAACACGGGTGATTTCGGGGCCTCTCGGCCCATTTCACGCGAAAACGGGCGGAAGACGCCCGAAAAACACGGATCAGCGGGCTCGCGAGGTCCGCCGACGATTGTCGAGGAAGTCCACGAGGACGAAGTCCCCCAGTGTCTCGGGAGTGGTGAAGAACGCGCGACCGTGGTTGAGCTGCGTCATCTGCTCGATGAACCTGCGCAGCGGGCCCGTCGCATCGAGCACGAACGTGTTGATCGTGATGGAATCGCCGGTGCACCGCACCACCTCGCGCAGGGTCGCCTCGACCGTCTCGCGCACCGGCGGATAGTTGAAGTAGACCTGGCCCGCTGGGGTGATGTGGGCGGTCGGTTCACCGTCGGTGATCATGATGATCTGCTTCGTGCCGCTCTGGCGCGCGAGCAATTGGCGCGCCAGCCGGAGACCGTGCTGCATGTTGGTGCCGTAGGCGAGGTCCCACGAGACCTCGGGCAACTGATCGTGCGTCATCACGTGTGCGGTCTCGGAGAACCCCACCAGCCCGAGGTAGTCACGGGGGAATTGGCTGGAGATCAGCGAATGCAGCGCCATCGCCACCTTCTTGGCCGGCACGAAGTTGCCGCGCATCGGCATCGACATCGACAGGTCGATCATCAGCACCGTGGATGACCGCGTCGTGTGCTCGGTGCGCTCGATCTCGAAGTCGTCCGAGGAGAGTCGCACCGGGGTGCCGGGCCCGTTTCGGGAGATCGCGTTGCGGATCGTGCGCTGCAGGTCGAGGCGGAAAGGATCGCCGAACTCATAGGGCTTCGAGTCGTAGGTGCGCTCGTGTCCACTGCCATCCCACGTGGTCTTGTGCTGACCGAACTTGTCCTTGGTGAGACGCGAGAAGACCTCTTTCAGCGAATTGTTGCCGATCGCTCGCAGGCCCCTCGGGGTGAGCTCGAGCCGACCCTCCTTGCGGTCGATGAGCCCCGCCTCCTCGAGCATCTTGGTCATCTCCGCGAGACGCTCCATCGACTGGGCGGCGTCCTCGCCGAGGAGTTCCCTCACCTTGTCGAGGTCCACCTCGGCCAATTGCGACGGGTTCGTCGCCCGGCGCAGCATCCCCTCCATGTCGGAGAGCTGGCCGAGTTCCTGCATGGCGCCCATCGCTTCCTGCATGCCCATCTGGTCGTCGCCACGGAAGTTGTACTGCTGGTCCCAACCCTGCTGGGGGAACATCTGCTGGAGCTTCTGCCCCAGTTGCTGGACCTGCCAGTTCAGGTCCATGTCCTCCATCAACTGCTCGGAGAGCTGCTGGAGTTGGGAGCGCTGCTCCGGAGAGAGCGAGTTCATGAATGCCTGCATCGCCTGCATGCGCTGGGCCATCTGCTCGAGCAGTTCATCGAGACTCTGCGGATTCTCGGGGAAGAAGTCACCGTACTGCTCCATGAACTCCTCGAAGCCGGGGTCCTCTCCCCTCTCGCGCTTCTCGATCATCTCGTTCAGGGCAGCCAGCATGTCCTTCATCCGTGCCATGTCCTCCGGCGACATGTTCTTCATCCCGTCGGACATCTGGTCGACCATCTGCTGCATCATCTGCTGGCGCAACTTGTCCATCAACTCCTCGAAGCGCCGCCGAGCCTCATCCGACTCGAAGTCGTAGTTCTGCAACTCCCTCACCATGCCCGCGAGGTCGTCGGGCATCATGTCGAGCCTGAAATTCCGCTCCATCGCCGCATCGCGGGCAGTCTCGGCACGGCGTTCGTCACCGGATGCCTCGGCCTCGCGCACCGCATTGTCGACCGCGTGGCGCTCCTCGTCCACTATGTCGCGGAGCGCGTCGGCGATCTCGGAGTAGACGCCACCGAGATCACCGCTCTCCTCGATCTCCTTCTTGCGCTGGCGGATGCGCTCGAGCATGTCGCGAAGACCCTCGATGCGGTCGCCATCGGCGTCGCGCATTCCCTCGCGCATGAGACGCCGCAGTGCGGCATTCAGATCCCCGTGGTAGAGGAGATCGTCGGTCAGTTCCTCGAGGATCCCCTCGGCATCGAGACTGAAACCTTTCTGGGTCCCGTCCCAGCGGGAGTAGGTGAACCTCGTGGCCATGGGCGAAATTTAGTTGATCTAGGGTAGGCTCCATCATGCGGGTTCCCCGGACATTCGTCTTCGTCGACATCTCGGATTTCACGAGATTCACGGCAGAACAGGGTGACGACGCCGCTGCCCGTCTCCTGACCGCCTGGCGCGGGACGACCCGCGACACGGCCTCCGAGACCGGGGTGCGCATCGACAAATGGCTCGGTGACGGCTGCATGATCGTGGCGGTCGAGCAGTTGGACGCGCTGGTCTTTGCCCTGGAGTTGCGCCGGAGGGCGGCGATCCGCTGCGCCCCCCTCAAGATGAGGATGGGGATCGCCAGCGGGCTCGCCCTGCTCTTTGACGGCAACGACTACATCGGCTCGTCGGTCAACTTGGCCGCGCGGCTGTGCGACTCGGCCGGGGTCGATGAGGTCCTGATGCCCGCCGATCACATCGTCCAGTTGCCCGACGGCGTCTCGGCTCTCGCCCATCGGCCACTCAGCCTCCGTGGACTCAGCACACCGGTCGAGGTGGTCGTGCTGGACGGCGAACCCGTCATCACGGGTCGCGAGGACAACGGCGAACTGTGGACCCGGTCACCATTCGTGACCTGAACACACCCGGGGCGTGAACCCGCGCCCACCCCCGATCGCGGGACTCAGCCGCGACCGCGGTAGGTGGCCTTGGAACCCGAGGTGTCCTTGTTGAGTCGTCGCGACAGGTGCAGCCCCTCGAGGACGAACTCGACGGCGCTCGCCAGCACCGAAGGGGACTCGTTCCCACCCGTGAGGGCGAGCACCGGAGCGCGCAGAGCCGGGATCACGTTGAACAGCGCGACGAGTTCACCCGAGGGGATGTCCTCACCGACATGGGCGATCACACCTTCCTCGAAGGCAGTCACCACCTCGCGCATCATCTCGCCCGGTGCACGGTCCTTGTAGACGGTGAGCACGGCGGCCGACACGAGTTGCTGGAGGATCTGGGACTCACGACCCTCCTCGAGGGATTCGATCTCGACCTTGCCCGACGTGGATGCAGCGAGAGCATCCAGGTCGCTCACGCGCGGTGCCACCTCACGCTCGCCGGCACGCAGCGCACGCCTGATCGCATTTGCCGAGAGGATCTCGTAGTTCGACACCGACAGCCGCACGCTCACGCCACTGCGCTGGTTGACCTGGCTCGATTGCCTCGCCTGCTGGGAGAAGGTCGCGATGATCTCCTCCATGAAGTCCGGCATCGTCACGCTCACCTCGCCGATCGAGGCCGCGCGCGCCTCCTGGCGCATGATCGACACCTCGGTGTCTGTGTCGAGCGGGTAGTGGGTGCGGATCTGGCTCCCGAATCGGTCCTTCAGCGGGGTGATGATGCGACCGCGATTCGTGTAGTCCTCCGGGTTCGCCGATGCGACCAGCATCACGTCGAGGGGCAGGCGGATCTTGTAGCCACGGATCTGCACGTCACGCTCCTCCAGCACGTTCAGAAGTCCCACCTGGATGCGCTCGGCCAGGTCGGGGAGCTCGTTGATCGCGAAGATTCCACGGTTCGTGCGGGGGACGAGGCCGTAATGGAGGGTCAACTCATCGGAGAGATAGCGACCCTCGGCGACCTTGATGGGGTCGACCTCGCCGATGAGGTCGGCAATCGAGGTGTCGGGGGTGGCGAGCTTCTCGCCGAACCGGTCGTCGCGATGCACCCAGTCGATCGATGTCGAGTCGCCGTGCGCGGCGACCGCATCGCGCGCGTGGCGCGACACCGGGTCGTAGGGGTCGTCGTTGATCTCGGAACCCGAGACAATCGGCATCCACTCGTCGAGGAGGTTGGTGAGCGAACGGATGATGCGGGTCTTGGCCTGGCCGCGCTCGCCGAGGAACACGACGTCGTGACCGGCGAGCAGCGCGTTCTCGAGCTGGGGCATGACGGTCTCCTCATAGCCCATCACACCCTCGAAGAGCGGGCGACCGTCGCGAATCGCGGCAACGGCGTTGCGTCTCAGTTCCTCCTTGACTGGCAACGATCGCCATCCGGAAGTCCGCAGGGACCCGAGAGTGCGGGGCAGGTGGGCGGGAATGTCGCGCGTCGTCATGTGGCGACAGTACCGCCGGAACGCACGAGAATTCCCATCGGTCGCCGCGAGTGTCCTATTGGCGGGCGAGGTCCTTGCGACTCGCGAACTTGGCCTTGCGGTAGTCCTTGTTCATGAGCGCGATCACATCGATCGAGATCTCCTTCGGACACGCGGCCTCGCACTCACCGTGGTTCGTGCAAGAACCGAAGTGCTCGTCCATCGTCTCCACCATCGACTCCACGCGACCCCACCGCTCGGCCTGACCCTGCGGGAGGCGGTTCAGGTGGGCGATCTTGGCCCCGGTGAACAGGTTCGCCGCCCCGTTCGGGCATGCGGCCACACAGGCGCCGCAGCCGATGCACGCAGCCGAGTCCATCGCCGCGTCGGAGACGGGCTTGGGCACCGGGATGAGGTTCGCATCCGGGGCTCCCCCGGTCTCGGCCGTGATGAAACCCCCGGACTCGATCACGCGGTCGAAGGCGGAGCGATCCACCATCAGGTCTTTGATGATGGGAAAGGCCGATGCGCGCCACGGTTCGATCGTGATCGTGTCACCGCTCTTGAACCTTCGCATGTGGAGCTGGCAGGTGGTGGTCCCCCGCTGCGGGCCGTGCGCCTGACCGTCGATCATCAGCGAGCAGGTTCCACAAATGCCCTCGCGGCAGTCGTGGTCGAACACGACCGCCTCCTTGCCCTCGGTGACGAGACGGTCGTTCAGGATGTCGAGCATCTCGAGGAACGACGCTTCGTCGGTGATCTCGTCCACCACGTGGGTCTCGAATCGACCTGCGACGGCGGGACCCGCTTGTCGCCAGATGCGCAGCGTGATGTTCGTCAGGACATTGCTCACTTGTAGCTCCTGGTCGCGAGGTGGACGGCCTCGAACTCGAGCGGTTCCACGTTGAGCACCGGCTTCATGGGATCGCCTCCCCACTGCCACGCCGACACGTGCGCAAAATTCTCATCGTCACGCTCGGCCTCGCCGTCGTCGGTCTGGTACTCGGAGCGGAAGTGGCCGCCGCACGACTCGTTGCGGTCGAGCGCGTCACGGCACATCAGCATCCCGAGCTGGAAGAAATCGTCGATGCGACCGGCCTTCTCGAGGGTCTGGTTCAGGCTCGAGGAATCCCCGGTCACGCGCAGGTCCGTCTTGAACTCCGCATAGAGGGCCGGGATCTCCGAGAGGGCCTTCTCGAGCCCCTGCTGGGTGCGCTCCATCCCGCAGTACTCCCAGATGATCTTGCCGAGCTCGCGATGGAAGTGATCCGGTGGCTTGGTGCCGCGCGAGTCGAGATAACCCTGGAAACGCTCGCGGGCCTCCTGCTCGGCCGCCTTGAACGCCGGGTGGTCGGTGCCGGGCATCGGCTTGTTCAGCAGCGGTGCGAGACCGTTGCCGATCGTGTACGGAAGGACGAAGTAGCCGTCGGCCAGTCCCTGCATGAGCGCGGACGCACCGAGCCGGTTCGCACCGTGGTCGGAGAAGTTCGCCTCGCCGGCCGCGTAGAGGCCGGGGATGGTGGTCTGGAGCTCGTAGTCGACCCACAGGCCACCCATCGTGTAGTGCGTGGCGGGATAAATGCGCATCGGCACGTCGTAGGGGTTCTCGCCCGAGATCCGCTCGTACATCTCGAACAGGTTCCCGTAGCGCTCCTCCACCACGTCGCGTCCGAGGCGCGAGATCGCGTCGGAGAAGTCGAGATAGACGCCGTTCTTCTTCGGTCCGACGCCCTGCCCGCGGTCCACGGCACGCTTGGCCGCGCGCGAGGATATGTCGCGTGGCGCGAGGTTGCCGAACGACGGGTACAGACGCTCCAAGTAGTAGTCACGTTCGCCCTCGGGGATCTGGTCCGCCGGGCGGTTGTCGTCGGGGTTGACGGGGACCCACACTCGCCCATCGTTGCGGAGCGACTCCGACATCAGCGTGAGTTTGGACTGGCTCTCGTCGCTCTGCGGGATGCAGGTCGGGTGGATCTGGGTGTAGCAGGGGTTCGCGAAGAATGCACCACGACGGTGCGCGCGCCAAGCGGCGGTCACATTCGAGGCCATCGCATTTGTCGAGAGGAAGAAAACGTTCCCGTACCCGCCGGTGGCGAGAACCACGGCGTGCGCGGAGTGGGAGGAGATCTCGCCCGTCATCAGGTCCCGCACCACGATGCCGGCGGCACGTCCGTCGACCACCACCACGTCGACCAGTTCCGTGCGGTTGAACAAGCGGATGCCACCGAGACCGACCTGGCGCGAGAACTGCTGGTAGGCGCCGAGGAGGAGCTGTTGACCGGTCTGGCCACGCGCGTAGAACGTTCGGCTCACCTGGGCACCACCGAAGGAGCGGTTGTCGAGGAGTCCGCCGTACTCCCGGGCGAAGGGAACCCCTTGGGAGACCATCTGGTCGATGATGTTCACGCTCACCTGGGCGAGCCGGTAGACGTTGGCCTCGCGGGAGCGGAAGTCGCCGCCCTTGATCGTGTCGTAGAACAGGCGGTGCACGCTGTCGCCATCACCCTTGTAGTTCTTCGCCGCGTTGATGCCCCCCTGGGCCGCGATCGAGTGCGCGCGGCGCGCCGAGTCGTGGAATGTGAACGCGTCGACTTGATAGCCCAGTTCTGCGAGAGTGGCGGCTGCCGAGGCGCCCGCGAGCCCCGTGCCGACGACGATGACCTTGAACTTTCTCTTGTTGTTCGGGTTCACCAACCTCATGTCGGACTTGTAGGCGTCCCACTTTGTCTCGACCGATCCCGCGGGGATCTTCGAATCGAGTGAGAGGGTGTTCTGCGCGAGGAGTTCCTCGGTGAGGCTCATTGGTCGGGCTCTCTTCCTTGTTCGACTTTCCGACTGTCCGACTATCCGACGATCCCGGCCAGCACGGCAACCGGGAACGAGACGTTTGCCACCACGACCACCGCGGCGAAGCCCGTCGCGAACGCCCGGCTCCACCTGTTGAACCGAGGACGGTTCCATCCGAAGGTCTGGAAGATGCTCCAGGCTCCGTGGTACAGGTGGATGCCGAGCAGGACGTTGGCGACGACGTAGAAGAGCGCCACGGGCACCCGCTCGAACGACCGAACCACATTGTCGTAGACGTTCGCACGCACGAACTCGCCGTCGGTGCCGACCGTGTTGGCCACACCGAAGGTGAGATCGGCGAGGTGCCATGCCACGAAGGCCAGCACGATGATCCCGGTCCAGCGCATGGTGCGGCTCGCGAAGTTCGCCACTTGGTAGTCACGGGGACTCTGGTACCTGGTCGGCCGCGCACGGCGGTTCATGACGGTCAACGACCATGCGGCGTGGAGGTGCAGGATGAGCATCGCGAGAAGACCCGAACGCAGGATCCACAGAACCGATTCCTTCGGTGCCAACGGATACAGGAGCTTCTTCAGGAACTCGGCGTAGTTGTCGAGATCGGATGCCCCCTGGTACATCTTCAAATTGCCGATCATGTGGAACAGCACGAAGCCCATCAGGGCGATGCCACTGATGCCCATCGCGTACTTCTTGCCCACCGCGGTCGAGTAGAGATCGAGCAGGAACGGACGCTTCTTCCGGGTTCGCACAGCAGTCCCCGAGACCGCGGCGCGCCTGCTCGCGATGACCTGTGCCATGAGAACTCCTCCGGCGACGTGCCGGGTAACGAGAACAACGAGGAAAAGGTACCGCCGGAGGGACTGCGACTCCCAACATCCCGACCACACGAAACCGATGATTCCGCCGACCTGTGTCTTCTTTCACTAGTGTTGAGCGACCCAACCCCGGACTTACCGCGCGAGCGACAGGTCCTCCATCCGCTCGGAGAGAGACACCATGGAATCACTGCCCTACCTTGCCGGAGCCTCGGCACTCGCGGCGCTCGTGCTCGCTTGGTTCTTCTTCGGCTCGGTTGCCAAGGCCTCGCCCGGTGACGATCGCATGGTCTTCCTGATGAACGAGATCCAGAAGGGTGCACGCGCATTCTTGAAGAAGGAGTACACCTGGGTCTCGGTCTTCGTCATCGTGCTCGCGATCGTGCTCGCCTTCGTGATCGCTCCCCTCGCTGCGCTGACCTACATCCTCGGTGCCGTGTTGTCGGCAGGTGCGGGATACATCGGCATGACGGTCGCCACGATGGCCAACGCGCGCACTGCCGAGGCCGCGAAGCACGGGCCGGGCCAGGCTCTCCCGATCGCCTTTCGCGGCGGTGCGGTGATGGGGTTCTCCGTGGCGGGACTCTCGCTCCTCGGCCTCGCCGCGGTGTACCTCGTGTTCGTCACCTGGATGCAGGTCGACGATGCATTCGAGATTGTCACTGCTTTCGGCCTCGGTGCGTCGTCGATCGCGTTGTTCTCCCGTGTGGGAGGCGGCATCTACACCAAGGCCGCCGACGTCGGCGCCGACTTGGTCGGCAAGGTCGAGGCTGGGATCCCCGAGGACGACCCCCGCAACCCCGCGACCATCGCTGACAACGTCGGGGACAACGTGGGGGACGTCGCAGGCATGGGGGCTGACCTGTTCGAGTCCTACACCGGATCGATCATCGCTCCAATCTCGCTCGCAGCATTCGCACTCGGCATCACGGCCGACGGCGCCGCCGACGAGAGCGTGCTGAACCTCCTGATGTTCCCGTTCGCCATCGCATTCGTGGGGATGATCGCCTCGATCATCGGTTCATTCTTCGTTCGCGGGGGGGACTCCACCGATTCCCACGCCTTGTCCAAGGCGCTCCACATGGGCACGAATGTCGCGATGGGGCTCACCGTCGTTGCGGCCGTCGGCCTCTCATATTGGATGTTCGACGACAAGCCCTGGGGTCTCGCTGTCGCCGTGGTCGGCGGCCTGATCGTCGGATGGGCGCTCGGCAAGGCGGCCGAGATCTACACGTCCGATCAGTTCTCGACGGTGAAGAAGATCGCCAAGCAGTCCGAGACCGGACCGGCAACCACTGTTTTGTCCGGAATCTCGGCCGGGATGGTGTCGGTGGCCTCGTCTGTCATCCTCATCCTGGTCGGTGTGGCACTGGCCTACTGGGGAGGAGAGCAAACTCTCGGCTTCGGCGAGGGGCCGAAATCGATTCCCGGCGGCATCTACGGCATCGCGATGGCCGCCATCGGGATGCTCGCCACGACCGGTGCCGTCGTGTCGGTCGATGCGTATGGTCCGATATCCGACAATGCCGGCGGTATCGCCGAGATGGCGCATCTCGACCCCAGCGTGCGGAAGGTCACCGACGCGCTCGACTCGCTCGGCAACACCACGGCCGCGATCGCGAAGGGTTTCGCGGTCGGGTCGGCTGCCCTCACCGCTCTGGCCTTGTTCAAGAGTTTCCAATACGCGGTTGTCGCCGCGGGTGGCGAGACACTGATCCTGGACGTCGGAGAAGTGGAGGTCTTCATCGGCCTGTTCATCGGGGCGGGACTTCCGTTCCTCTTCTCGGCCCTCACGATTGACGCGGTCGGTCGGGCCGCAAACAAGATGATCGAGGAGGTCCGCCGTCAGTTCCGCGAGATTCCGGGTCTGCGCGAGGGGCGCGAGGGGGTCGCGCCCGACTCGGCGAGGTGCGTCGAGATCTCGACGGAGGCATCGCTGCGCGAGATGCTCGTCCCCGGGGGCTTGGCCGTTGTCGTTCCCCTGGTGGTGGGCTTCATCAACGTGGACGCACTCGGCGGACTCCTCGCCGGCTCACTCGTGACCGGATTCGCCCTCGCCATTTTCATGGCTAACTCCGGTGGTGCTTGGGACAATGCGAAGAAGTACATCGAGGCGGGCCATCACGGCGGAAAGGGTTCGGACCCCCACAAGGCGGCCGTGGTCGGGGACACGGTCGGTGACCCGTTCAAGGACACCTCGGGTCCCGCCATGAACATCCTCATCAAGGTGATGACGATTGTGGCCCTCGTGTTCGCAGGGGCGTTCGTCTGACGATGCCACGGGAGCGGGGTCGGTGACGACCCGTACGTCCCGTCACCGACGGTATCGATCGTGCCCGGGGCGTTCATAGGCTCGGCATCGTGGTGCGTTACCTGAGTTCCGAATGGATCGATGCGGTCGGGGCCGCAGTCGCCTCGACTCGCTCGATCCACGATCTCGCCGAGACCCACGACATCGGTGTCACTCAGGTGGTCACTGGTGGCCCGGCGGGCGATGTCACCTACCATCTGCGGGTCGGGCAGGGCTCCGTGCACTTCGGGGCCGGCGAGGCGCCACGAGAGGACGTCCGGCTCTCGCAGTCGTGGGACACGGCCGTGGGCGTGGCCACCTCGACGCTCCCCGCACAGGAGGCCTTGGTGCGCGGACTCGTGAAGATCACGGGAGATCCGACCCGCCTCGTCGACGCCGCCCCGGTCTTTGCCGCACTCGACCATGCATTCGAGAAGGTCCGCACCTCGACGATCTACGAGTGACGCGACGACACGGGCGATCCCGGGCCGAGTACAACTGCCGGTTTGCGGGACAACCCGCGGACAATCTCAGATCAGGCCGAGTGTGCGGACTTCGTCGCGCTCTTCGGCGAGCTCGGCCGCCGATGCATCGATCCGACCGCGGCTGAACGCGTCGATCTGGAGTCCCTGCACGATCGACCACTCGCCGCCGCTGCAGGCGCAGGGGAACGACGAGATGAGCCCCTCGGGCACGCCGTAGGAGCCGTCGGAGAGAACCGCCATCGAGACCCACTCCCCCGGCGCTGTGCCGAGGGCCCAGTCGCGCATGTGGTCGATCGCCGCGTTCGCAGCCGATGCCGCAGACGACAACCCACGGGCCTTGATGATCGCAGCGCCGCGCTTGGCGACCGTGGGGATGAAGTCGTTCTCGATCCAGGCCTGGTCACCGACCGTGGTGGCCGCGTTCTTCCCGTCGACCTCGCAGTGGAACAGGTCCGGGTACTGAGTGCTCGAGTGATTGCCCCAGATCGTCATTTTCTTGACCGAGGTGACCGGGACCGAGAGCTTGGCGGCGAGCTGGCTCACCGCACGGTTGTGGTCGAGGCGGGTCATCGCGGTGAACCGGCGCGGGTCGAGGCCGTCTGCATTGCTCATCGCGATGAGGGCGTTGGTGTTGGCCGGGTTGCCGACCACCAGGACCTTCACATCGCGCTTGGCCGCGGCCGCCAGTGCCCTGCCCTGGGGCTTGAAGATGCCACCGTTGGCGCTGAGGAGATCACCGCGCTCCATGCCGTCCTTGCGGGGCATCGCCCCCACCAGGAATGCCGCATCGGCGTCCCCGAAGGCGGTCTCGGCGTTGTCGGTGCACACCACGCCGGCGAGCAGCGGGAAGGCGCAGTCGTCGAGCTCCATGCGCACCCCCTCGAGTGCGCCGAGTGCGGGGGTGATCTCGAGCAACTGGAGGATCACGGGGGTCTGGGGGCCGAACACGGCCCCCGAAGCGATGCGGAACAGGAGGCTGTAGCCGATCTGGCCCGCCGCACCGGTGACAGAGACGCGCAAGGGAGTTGTCATGGGACTCGACACTACGCCCACGCCCCGGTGGGAACCAAAGGTGCCAGCGACAGGGGCACCCGCTGCCTCAGCGACCGAATGCCCCGAGTATCAGGCGCACGTAGTTGTCGCGACCCTCATCGTTCAAGTGGACACCGTCCTTGGTGAACCACTCGGGCTTGTCGGCCGACAGCGCCCACCAATCGAGCAGAACGACGTTCGGGAAGCGGGATGGAAGACCCCGGATGATGTCGTTGTTGATCGTCTCGTACTGCTGGCCGGGAATGCGGACCGTGAGCACCACGACGCGATCGACACGGGCGAGTGGCTCGAGGATCGACTCGAACGACGAGGCCTTCGTGGTGCCGTTGGTGCCGAGGTGCACCACGATGTTCTCGCCCAACTCTCCGGTGGAGGCGTAGTAGTTGAAGATCTGCAGGGCCTCGATCACTTGGCGGTTTTTCGCCGCGTCGACGGTGAGACCCATCGAGGTCAGTTTCTTCGCCGCGCCCAGCATGACCGAGTCACCGACCGCGAACACATCGAAGGGGAGCTTCTTCGTCGGTGCGACCGTCGACGCACCGGCCTGGACGGTCGTGGTGGTGATCCGGGTGACGGAGCCCTCGTTGTCGTCCAACCCGCGCGTGATCTCGTCGGCCACGACCTCGGCTGTGGCGAGCGACCACCCCGACCACAGGGGGATCGCCAGTGCGAGCACAGCCGCGACCGCCACACGCGCACGATGCGGACCGGGTTGGCAGATTCTCACCCACATCGCGCGGGCGCGGCCATCACGGAACGGCAGCTCGATGAATCGGAACGAGGTCTCGGTGATCACGAGCGTCACCATCATGAGGAAGGCGAAGTCCTCGAGGCCCAGACCCGCTCCGGCCAGTTTGCGGTGCGCCTGGAAGATGAACCAGTGGTACAGGTACAGGCCGTACGAGCGGCGCCCGATCCAGACGAGCACAGGTGATCCGATCACCCACCGCCCCACCCTCGAGCGTGGATGAGTGACGGCGGCGACGACGACCGCCGTCGCGATCCCGACCGCGAGGAACCCTCCGCGATAGAGCAACTCGTGGGGCTGGCGACCACCATCGGTGACGTCGACGACGGTCCGGAACCACCAGCACATCGCCGCGATGGCGGCGAGACCCGCGACGGCTGCGGCATCGAGCATGCCGGCGCTCTCACCCACGCGGGCACGGCGCAGTGCCCAAGGACGCCACACCATCGCCAGTGCCGCCCCGAGGAGCAGGCCACTCGAGCGACTGAGGCTCCCGAGGTAGAGCAGGTCGGTGCGCAGGACCTCCCTGCCGAGCAATGACATGTACTGCTCGGGCGTCTCAGAGACGGTGCCGACGGGTCCGGACCGGAACGTCACCGCGGTCCACACCGTCACCGCCAGGGAGACGACCAGCAGCGATGCACCGAGGATCGGCAATCGACTGCGCCGCAGGCGGCGTGTCGCCACGGCCACGATGACTGGCCACACGATGTACCACTGCTCCTCCACGCCGAGCGACCACAGGTGGCGCAGCGGCGCGAACGCCAGGTCACTCGTGTAGGACGAACCCGTCCAGATCTGGAACCAGTTCGCCCCATAGAGGAGTCCGCTCACCACATCGCCACGGAGCATGCCGAGCCTCTCGCGATCGAAGAGTGCGCACCAGATGATCGCCCCCGCGAGCAACACGAACAATGCCGGGAGGAGGCGTCGCGCACGACGGATCCAGAAGTCGCGGAGCGACACGGTGCCGGTTCGCTCGCGCTCGGCGGTGAGCAGGAGCGTGATGAGGTATCCCGACACCACGAAGAACACCTCGACGCCCAGGAATCCACCTCCCAGCCACTCGTGATTCGCGTGGTAGACGACCACCGCGATCACCGCGAGCGCGCGCAGGCCATCGAGTGCGGGCACGTACGGCACGATGGGGCCGCGCCTCGTTCCCCAGGCGGGGGTCCCCTCGTCGCCGGAGGGGAGTTGTGCGGATCGTTGATCGCTCATGGCGCCGCCCGGCAGGCACCCGGGTCACGCCACGGGCAGACCCAGTTGGGCGTAGATCTCCCTCGTCGCTGTCGACTTGTTCAACGTGTAGAAGTGAAGACCGGGCACACCGGCCTCGAGCAGCCCCGCGCACAACTCGGTCGCGGCCTCGACGCCAACGCGGCGCACCTCCTCGGGCGTGGACGCGGACTCCAGACGCTCGCGCAGCCAGGTGGGGAACGCGGCACCGGAGAGCTGCGCCATCCGCTGGACCTGGTCGAGGTTGGTGACCGGCATGATCCCCGGGATGACCGGTTTGTCGACGCCGAGTGAGGCGAGATCCTCGGCGAGCCGCACCCAGTGATCGACCTCGAAGAAGAACTGCGTGATCGCGAAGTCGGCAATGCGCAGTTTCTCGGCGAGATGCCGACGGTCGGTGGCGAGGTCGGGTGAGCGCGGGTGCCCCTCGGGATGGGCCGCGACCCCGATCGAGAGATCGAAGTCGGCGCGCAGGTGCCGGAGCAGATCGATTGCGTACTCGTACTCACTGGGCCGTGCCTCGGAGGGGTCCTTCGGCGGGTCGCCCCCGAGGGCGAGGACGTTGTGGACACCCGCCTCGACATAGGTGGACACGATCGAGGAGATCTCTTCGCGCGTGTGCCCGACGCAGGTGAGATGAGCCATCGGGGACACGGGGGTCTCCTTGCGCACCCACAGCACGGTGTCGCGGGTGTGCACGCGCGTGCTGCCCCCGGCACCGTAGGTGACCGAGACGAACGATGGCCCGAGCGGGGCCAACTCGGCGATCGTGTGCCCGAGGCTCAGCGATGCCTGGGCCGTCTTGGGTGGGGAGAACTCGAAGGAGAACGTGCGGCTGGCTGCCAGGAGATCACCGATGCGCGCCATTTGATCATCCTACGACTGGTGGACCCGCTGATGGGGCTGATCGGCGCCAGTGCGGGTTTGTTCCGCGCCGGAGCGCTCGAGGTCAGTGACGGAAGTGGCGCACGCCCGTGTGGACCATCGCGATGCCGCGGGCATCGGCGGCCACGGTCGACTCCGCATCGCGCACGCTCCCCCCCGGCTGGATGATCGCGGTGACTCCGGCGGCGGCGAGCACCTCGACGGTGTCGGCGAACGGGAAGAATGCGTCGCTGGCCGCCACCGCACCTCGGGCGCTGTCGCCCGCACGCCCGATCGCGATGCGTGCAGCGTCGACGCGATTCGGCTGTCCACCACCGACCCCGACCACGGTGTCCCCGTGCGCGAGCACGATCGCGTTGCTCCACGTCGCGGCCACGGTCTGCCATGCAAGCAGCAGGCTCGACCATTCCTCGGCCGACGGCGCGCGCGACCCGACCACCTCGTAGTCGTCGAGGGGTTCATCCACGTCGTCGGTGGTCTGCACGAGCAGGCCCCCGTCGATCGATCGCACGTCGATGGCCATCGAGCCGTACGGGCTCGATGCCTCGATCAATCGGAGGTTCTCCTTGGCGCACAGGATCTCGAGCGCCTCGGCGGAGAATGACGGGGCGACCACGACCTCGGTGAAGACGGCCGCTATCGCAACCGCGGTCACGGAGTCGATCTCGCCGTTGGCCGCGACGACGCCACCGAAGGCGCTCACCGGATCGGCGCCGTGGGCGGCGGCGTAGGCCTCGCTGATGGTCGGTGCGAGCGCGACCCCGCAGGGGTTCGCGTGCTTGACGACGACGGCTGCGGGGCGGTCGAACCGGTTCACGAGTCGCCATGCGGCCTCGGTGTCGAGCACATTCAGGTAGCTCATCTCCTTGCCGTTCAACTGCACTGCCGAGTCCCACCAACTCTCGACACCAGGGAGCCGGTAGCGCGCGCCGGCCTGGTGAGGGTTCTCGCCGTAGCGGAGGACCTCGGCGCGCTCGGCCACGAGCGTCAGGAGCGCGGGGAGACTCGCGGGGGCGCGGTCCGCGGAATCCTCGGCGAGCCAGGAGGCGATCGCGGCGTCGTATGCGCTCGTGATGCGGAACGCCTTCTGGGCGAGCACCCTGCGCGCACCGGGACCGAAATATCCGCCCTCGATCATCTCGAGCACCTCCGCATAATCGGCGGTGTCCACCACCACGCCGACATGCGCATGGTTCTTGGCAGCCGCGCGCACGAGCGCGGGACCACCGATGTCGATCATCTCGGTGCCCGGAGCCTGAGCGAACGGATAGAGGTTGACCACGACGAGGTCGATCCCCTCGATCCCGTGCTCTGCCATCTCGGCGGCATGGTCGGGATCGTCACGATCCGCGAGGATGCCGCCGTGCACTCTCGGATGCAGTGTGACGACCCGGTGGCCCAACAACGGAGGGAAGCCGGTGATCTCGGCGACATCGGTGACCGGGAGTGCGGCCTCGGCGAGCACGCGCGCGGTGCCGCCACTGGAGAGCAGCGACCATCCCATCTCGTGCAGGGACGAGGCGAGGCCGACGATGCCCGTCTTGTCGTGGACCGAGAGGAGAACTCGGGGCATTCAGCGCAGTCCAGCGACGATCTCGGCCATCAGTGCGCCGGCCTCGGTGGGGTTCTGGCCCACCCTGACCCCGGCGTCGCGCAAGGCGTCCATCTTTCCCCGCGCGGTTCCCTTGCCGCCCGACACGATCGCGCCGGCGTGACCCATCTTCTTGCCCGCGGGTGCGGTGACACCGGCGATGTAGGCCGACATCGGCTTGGTGACGTTGGCCTTGATGAACTCGGCCGCTTCCTCCTCGGCTGACCCGCCGATCTCACCGATCATGATGATCGCGTGGGTCTCGGGGTCGGCCTGGAACTCGCCCAGGCAGTCGATGAACGACGTGCCGGGCACGGGGTCTCCGCCGATGCCCACGCAGGTCGACACACCGATCCCGCGCTGCTTCAACTCGTACAACGCCTGGTAGGTGAGGGTCCCGGACCGGGACACGATGCCCACGTTCGGCCCCGCGACCGAGGGCTCCTGTGCGATCTCACCGGCGGTGATGCCGATGTTGCACTTGCCTGGGCTGATGATCCCCGGGCAGTTCGGCCCGAGCAGTCGCACGGTCGGGTGATCGCGCAACAAGGTGCTGTAGGTGCGCGCCTCGTCCTGCGCCGGGATCCCCTCGGTGATGCACACGATGAACGAGATCCCCGCAGCGGCAGCCTCGAGGATCGCAGCCGGCGCGGCCCTCGGCGGGACCGCGACGAACGACGCGGTCGCGCCGGTCGAAGCGACGGCGTCGGCCACGCCGTCGAACACGGGGATTCCCTCGACATCGGTGCCTCCCTTGCCCGGCGTGACTCCCCCGACGACCTGCGTGCCGTAGGAGCGGTTGCGCAGGCCATGGTACTTGCCCTGCCCGCCGGTGAGGCCCTGCACGATCACTTTGGTGCTCGCATCGACGAAAATTGCCATGGTTGTGTCCGTTCTTCCTGTGTCTGTCAGTTATCGGTGGCGATGGTCCGGGGCGCGCATCACGTGGCGATCACCACGGCCGCCTCGGCGGCCTCGAGCATCGTGGGCTTGGAGACGAGCCTCGATTCGGGGATGCCGGCGTTGGCGAGGATCTGGCGACCCTCCTCGGCATTGGTTCCATCGAGGCGGATCACGATCGGCGCCCGCAGGTCGACGCGGCCCAGTGCCTCGACGATGCCCTTGGCGACCTCCTCGCCGCGCGTGATGCCGCCGAAGATGTTGATGAAGATGCTGCGCACGTTCGCATCGGAATTGATGACCTCGAGCGCACCCGCCATCAGGTCGGCATTCGCACCGCCTCCGATGTCCAGGAAGTTCGCCGCCGAGCCACCCACCTGGTTGACGACATCGAGGGTGCTCATCGCGAGCCCTGCCCCGTTGGCGATGATGCCGACCGTGCCGTCGAGACCTATGTACTGGAGGCCCTTGTCCCGTGCGAGTCTCTCGCGGGCATCGAGCTTCTCGGTGGCCTTGAAGTCCTCCCACTCGGGATGGCGGAACTCGGCGTTCACATCCAGGCTCACCTTGGCGTCGAGTGCGTGCACCTCACCGGTGGGCTTCAGGATCAACGGGTTGATCTCGGCGAGATCGCAGTCGCCCTCGGTGAAGCAGCGGTAGAGCTGAACGAGGATCGACGCGACGCCGGTCAGCGCCTTGTCCGGGATCCGCGCATCGACCGCGGCCCTCCGGGCAGCCTCGAGCGAGAGACCCTCCACCGGGTCCACGTGCAGCTTCACGATCGCATCGGGGTCCTTGGCGGCGACCTCCTCGATGTCGACGCCACCCTTTGCGGACAGCATGAGCAGGTGCTTCTTCGCTGCACGGTCGAGCGTGAACGATGCGTAGTACTCCTCGTCGATGTCGGAGGCGTGTTCAACCCACACCCGCTCGACGACATGGCCCTTGATCTCCATGCCGAGGATGCTCCCGGCATGGGTGCGCACCTCTGTGGCATCGTTGGCGAGCTTGATGCCGCCGGCCTTCCCACGGCCGCCCACCTGGACCTGCGCCTTCACCACAACCGGGTATCCGGCCTTGTCGGCGGCCGCGACGGCCTCGTCGACGGAGAGGGCCACGCCACCGGCGGACACCGGGATGTCGAAGCGGGAGAAGTACTGCTTGCCCTGGTACTCGAAGAGGTCCATTGTTTGTCTCCGTTGATCGTTGTGGTTGTGGTTGTGGTCGGGATCGGATGCGGCAGAAGTTCTTAGAAGCAGGAGCGGACGGGGCGGATCGGACGGACGCACACGGCGCCCCGGTGGTCACCCGCGCGAGTCGAGTTCCTCCTCGAGCCATTGACAGATCGCCTTCAACGAAGAACCTGGTCCGAAGATGTTCCCCACACCCTGCTCGCGGAGCGCGCGGGCATCGGCATCCGGGATGACGCCGCCACCGAACACCAGCGCGTCATCGAGGTCACGGGAGCGCAACTCCTCCATCACCCGGGGAAACAGGGTCAGGTGTGCACCGGACAGGAGCGATAGACCGACGGCGTCGGCGTCCTCCTGGAGCGCGGTCTCGGCGATCTGCTCGGGCGTCTGGTGCAGACCGGTGTAGATGACCTCGAAACCATGGTCGCGGAGGGCCCGGGTGATGGTCTTGGCGCCGCGGTCGTGCCCGTCGAGACCGGGCTTTGCCACAACTACTCGGTAGGTGCGCTTCACAGGGAAAAAACCTACGCCCTCGCCCAACCGGCGCACCAACCCGCCACAATGGGGTCATGCGGACCCCCCGTCTGCGCTCGCCCCTCGCGCGCGCCCTCGTTCCCGTGCTGGGGGGCGTCGCCTTCTTTGCCGCGTTCTTCGGCGGACTTTGGATCGTGGCGACCGTGATCAACGACCGTGCCGAGCCGGGGACCCGGATCGCCGAGGCCGTGTTCGAGGTGGGTCCCGTCGACTCCCTCGCCGAGGCCGTGGCCAAGGATGGTCCCCTGCTGTTCCCAGACCTGAAGAGCCCCGATGGCGTGCGCTCGATCGTGCTCGACCACTCCGGTGACGACCCGGCCGATGGCTGGCAGGTCTACTACGGCTATCCGGCCGACAGGGATCCCTCGTGCCTCGTCGTGCACGTGCAGGGAACACGCGACTTCACCGACTGCGCCGGACGCACGCTCGACACATCGTTGCTCGCACCCCCCGGCGATGTGCGCCCGATCGTGGAGAACCGCAAGACCCTGTACGTCGACTTGCGCGGACTGAATCCGAGCGACTGAGACGAACCCGGCGGCGAGGATCACCCGTCGCGTGCCCGAGTGATGGCAGGGACGTCGGGGCGAATCAGAACTGTCGCTCAGATCTTCTTGAGCGGGGCCCACGCGAGCACGAGATGCTTGGTCCCGCGGTCGCGGAACCGCACCGTGACCTCGGTCTTGTCACCCGCACCGGTGATCCCGATCACGACGCCCTCACCGAAGGTGGCGTGCTCCACGTCGTCACCGACACCCAGCTCGGGCATGTTGGCGGCGACCCTGGGCTCGCGCGAGGGACGTGTCGCGGCTTCGGCCCGACGCGCACCGAACGTGCGTCCGTCGGGTTCGTCGGACTCGGCGGCGCGCCGGTAGGGGGGAACCGGCGCAGAGTGCCAATCCCCGGGTGTGCGACCGTAACTGGTCGCGCGCTCGTTGTCGACGCCCGAGTCGACGTTGCCGCGCCGGTCGAACAACTCCGGGGGCACCTCGGAGAGGAACCGCGACGGCGGGTTGTACTGGGACTGTCCCCAGAGCAAGCGCTGCCACGCGTGCGACACGAACAACCGCTCGCGTGCACGGGTGATGCCCACGTAGGCGAGCCGGCGCTCCTCCTCGAGTTCGTCCTCGTCGGTCATCGCGCGACTGTGGGGAAAGATCCCCTCCTCCATCCCGACCAGGAACACGGCCGGGTACTCGAGCCCCTTGGCGGAATGCAGTGTCATCAGCACGATGCGATTGTCGCCGGTGATCTCGTCGGTGTCGGCCACGAGTGCGACCTGCTCGAGGAACTCCTCGACGTCTGCGAACTCGGCTGCCGATCCGATGAGTTCGTGCACGTTCTCGATGCGGCCCGCGGCCTCGACGGTGTCCTCGGTGGCCAGCTGGTCGAGGTAGCCACTGCGCACCATCGCGATCTCGAGCACCGCCGAGGGACCGTCCGACAGCGCCGCCGTCAATTCGTCGACGAGGCCGAGGAACGATGCGATGCCCTTGGCGGCCGCACCCGACACGCCCGCCTCACCGGCCCGGCGCATCGCCTCGTGGAACGACACGCCGTTGTCGGCGGCCCAGACATCGAGCTTGGCGGTGCTGGTCTCGCCGACGCCGCGCTTGGGGACGTTCAGCACGCGCTTCACACTCACCTCGTCGTTCGGGTTCACCGCAGCCTTCAGGTATGCGATCGCATCGCGGACCTCGCGCCTGTCGTAGAACCGGGTGCCACCGACCACCTTGTAGGGGATGCCCTCCCGCATCATCGTCTCCTCGATCGTGCGGCTCTGGGCGTTCGTGCGGTACATCACGGCGATGTCGCGCCACTCGAGTCCCATCTGGGAACACGCCTCCCTCGCGGTGGTCGCGACGAAGCCGGCCTCGTCCCACTCGTCGTCGGCCCAGTAGCGCACGATGAGCTCGCCCTCACCCCCCGAGGTCCACAGGTCCTTGTGCAGGCGGCCCGAGTTGCCCGCGATCACCGCGTTCGCGGCCGACAGGATGTTCTGGGTGCTGCGGTAGTTCTGCGCCAGCACGACCACCGTCACGTCCGGGAAGGCGCGCTCGAAGTCCGAGATGTTGCGCAGGTCCGCGCCGCGGAACCTGTAGATGCTCTGGTCGCTGTCCCCCACGACGCAGACGTTGTGGTGACCCGCCCCGAGGAGGAGCACGATCCGATTCTGGGCTCGGTTGGTGTCCTGGAACTCGTCGACGAGAATGTGCTTGAAACGCCGCTGGTAGTGCGCGAGGACCTCGGGGTTCCGCTCGAGCAGCGCCACCGTGTTCAGCAGCAGATCGTCGAAATCCATGGCACCGGCACGCTCGAGACGCGCCTGGTACTCGCGGTAGACCTCGGCGATTCGCTTGGTCGCCGGATTGTCGGCGCCGTCGATCGCGGCCGCAACCGACACCATCTCGTTCTTCCAGAGGCTGATGCGCGCTTGCACCGTGCCGGCGGGGAACTTGCGGGGGTCGAGACCCATGTCGCGGATCACCCACCCCACGAGGCGCTTGGAGTCCTGGGCGTCGTAGATGGCGAACTGCGACGGGAAATCGATGGCCTCGGCGTTGCGACGCAGGATGCGCACGCACGCCTTGTGGAAAGTCGTCACCCACATCCGTCGCGCCGACTCACCCACCGACGCAACGACACGCTCGCGCATCTCCTCGGCGGCCTTGTTGGTGAAAGTGATGGCCAGGATGTCGCCGGGATGCACTCCCGTCGAGACGAGCCAGGCGATTCGCTGGGTGAGCACACGGGTCTTCCCCGATCCCGCGCCGGCGACGACGAGCAGTGGCCCGCCGGGATGGTGCACGGCATCGTGCTGATCGGGGTTGAGCGCAACCACAGAGGGGTTGTTCGGCGACTCCGACATGGTCACCCCATCGTAGGCGCGACCTGTGTCGCCCCGCTGCCCGCCGACCGTTGGCCGACCGACGGACGATCCGGCTTCAGCGACGGGAGAGAACGCGGACGGGCAAACGGCGTGGGCCGCGCACCTGACCGGTGCTCCACACCGTCTCCTCGTCGGTGACGAGTTCGAAATCGGGGAAGCGCTCGAGGAAGACCTTGACCGCGACGTTCATCTCGAGTCGGGCCAGGTTCGACCCGATGCAACGGTGGATGCCGAGACCGAAGGCGGAGTGACGGTTCACCTCGCGGTCGATCACGACCTCGGTCGGGTTCTCGAACTGCTCGGGGTCGCGGTTCGCGGCCGGGAACGGCAGGAGCACCCAGTCGTGCTGCTTCATCTGCACTCCGTGGAACTCGTGGTCCTCGGTCACCAGGCGCGCCATCGTCACCGGCGCATAGGCGCGCAGGAACTCCTCGACCGCCACCGGAATCATGTCGGGATTCGCCGCGAGACGACGACGGTCGACGGCGTTCGTGGCGAGATGCCAAATCGAGTTCCCGATGCCGCTCCAGGTGGTGTCGATGCCCGCGATCAGGATCAGGGTCACCATGCCCCCCACCATCTCGGATGTGAGTTTGGTGCCCATCAACTCGGCGTTCAGGAGGTCGTTGATCAGATCCTCGCGGGGGTTCTCGATGTGGTCCCGGATGTGCGTCTCGAGGTACTCATTGAACTCATGGAACCTGCCCTCGCGCTCCTCGCGGGGCGCGTTGACCGACTCGAGCACCAGGTGCACCCAACTGCGGAATCGGTCCGCATCCTCGAGGGGCAGGCCGAGCATGTGGGCGATGATCATCACCGGGATGTGCTGGGAGTACTCGACGGCAGCGTCGACCGCGTCCTTGTCGCCCATCTTGTCGATCAACTCGTTGCACATCCTCTCGATCTCGGGACGCAGCGGATCGATCTTCTTCGGCGCGAACGCCGGCAGGAGGAGACGTCGTGCGTGCTGGTGGAAGGGCGGGTCGCTCGTGATGGGCGGTGCACCACCGATCGGCGCGGGCGGCGAGGCGAACTCGGGCAGGTGGTCGACCTCGTGGGGCTTGATCTGGCCGACGACGACCGTGCGGCTCGTGAAATGGTCTGTGTCGTAGGCGATCTCGTGCACCATCTCGTGCGTGAGCGGCAGCCACGCCCCGCCGTAACGCTCGGTGCGGGCGATCGGACAGCCGGCGGCCTTCAGGTCCTCCCAGATGGCGTGGATGTTCCGGTTGTACTCCGGGTCGGCGTGGTCGAAGTCGCTCTGCCAGTCGGCGACTGGTCCGTACACGGATGTCATGGGGTGGTTCACTCCTCGATGATGATCGCGAACTCGGGGCAGTTCGCGGCGGCGAGTCGGGCCTTGTCCTCGAGACCGGCGGGCACGACACCGTCGTTCAACTCCGAGGCGTTCCCGAGGTCGTCCACATCGAACAACTCGGGGGCCAACGCATAGCAACGGTTGTGGCCCTGGCACTTGGAGGAATCGACACGCACTCGCATGGGGCGAAGTATACGATCGGAGGTCCTGCGCTTCATCACTCGACCGATCCGCGTGGTCCACCGTGCCGAATGCTCCCTTTGTCCTGTTGTTGCCCCCGTCGGAGGGCAAGGCGCCGGGTGGCTCGGCGCGACCCGCCTGGCGCGGCGAATCGGGTCTGTTCGCAGAATCCCTCGGCGAATGGCGCACATATCTCGCCGATGAGTTGCGCCGGATCGGCGGGGGTGGCGAGCAGTTGCTGGGTGTGGGTGGAGACCATCTCTCGCGCGCCCGCGCGGCCAACTCCTCGTTGATCGGCGCACCGACCCTTCCTGCGTGGCGCCGATACAGCGGTGTCGTGTGGGCCCACCTCGACCCCGAAAGTCTCACCGAGACCTCCCGCGCCAGGATCTGGGTCGTCTCGGGCCTTGCTGGTCTGGTTGCCGCGACTGATCCGCTCCCCGACTACCGGTTGAAGATGTCCGCGCGCTTGCCGAGCACCGGTCCACTCGCTGCATGGTGGCGCGACGATCTCACCGACGCCCTGCTCGAGACTCTTCCGAGGATCGGCGCACCGCTGGTGGTCGATCTCTTGCCACAGGAGCACCGGGCAGCAGTCGACTGGACTCGCGTCGCGGCCGTGCGACTGGACCTGGTGACGCGGTCTGGGGGCAAGGCGGGTGGTCACGCCGCCAAGGCCGCCAAGGGCCTCCTGGCGCGAGCCCTCCTCGATGCGGGCCGCACCGACCCCGCACGCATCGCGCAGTCGTTCCGACACCCCGAATTCGTCGTCCGCCGCACCGGCTGAGAAGACTCGTCGCGTGGGGTCGTCTGCGCGCACCCCGAGGGGGTCGCACGAATGGACACGGACACACTGTTCTCACTCGAGGGAAAGGTCGCAGTCGTCACCGGGGGCAGCCGGGGGCTCGGACGGGAGATGGTGCTCGCCTTCGCTGACCGGGGTGCCGACGTCGTGATCGCGAGTCGGAAGATCGAGAACTGCGAGTCACTCGCCGCGGAGATCCGTGCGACGGGTCGTCGTGCGCTCGCCGTCGGCTACCACGCGGCATCGTGGAGCGATGCGGACCGGCTCGCGGCCGCCGCACTCGCCGAGTTCGGCCGCGTCGACATTCTCGTGAACAACGCGGGAATGTCACCTCTGTATCCGTCGCTCGACGCGGTCACCGAGGATCTCTACGACAAGGTGATGGGGGTCAACCTGAAGGGGCCGTTCCGCCTCTCGGCGGTGCTCGCGACGCACATGTCGACCCCGGGGCCAGACGGTCGCATCCGCGGGGGTGTGATCATCAACGTCTCGTCGACCGCCAGCCAGAGACCGTCCCCAACCGAGGTCGTCTACGGTGCAGCAAAGGCGGGGATCAACAACCTCACGCTCGGACTTGCTCGCACGTTCGCTCCGCACGTGCGCGTGAACTGCATCGTTCCCGGGCCGTTCCTCACCGACATCTCGCGGGCCTGGGACATGGACCAATTCCTCGAGAGGGCCAAGACGGCCTACGCCCTGCAGCGAGGAGGGGAACCGCGCGAGATCATCGGGGCTGCGCTGTTCCTCGCCAGCGACGCGAGCAGCTTCGTGACGGGAACCCTCGTGAACGTCGACGGCGGACCGCGCTGAATCGATTCCCGGCACGAGACGCTGGTACGGAGTGCCGGCTCAGCCGAGGAGCTTGGCGGCGAAGAAGTCGAGGACCCGGCGAACGCTGTCCTCGTCGCGCTGCTCGGTGAGAACGGAATGGTCGCTCTTCTTCGACGATCGCAGCTCGACCGCGATGAAGGAGTCACCGAGCAGTTTGCGCAACGACTCGAAGCGATCCCCCACCAACCGGTCGCCGTCGTAGCGCAGCCCCAGCACCTGGCAGCCCTGCGCCGCGCGCTCTGCCACGACGGCGGCGTCGGCCGGCGAGAGATGAAGGTCCCTGGCGCGCTCCCTGCCGAACACGAACGGCAGCGAGGGTTGCGACAGCACGGGCGCGACCATGATGTCGTCGACCATCATCCCGAGGGCGAATCCGCCCGAGAAGCACATGCCGACCGCACCCACCCCCTTTCCGCCCACTTCAGCGTGCAAGGACCGTGCGAGTGCGCGCAACCAACCGATGATCGGTGACGTCTGGTTCGTGGCGAGGGCCGAGAACTCGCGGGCAACGCACACCTTGGCGAGTGACGCCACCGCGTAACTGCCGGAGAAGTCCCGGCCGGGCGTGCCGACGAGGGTCGGCATCGCCACGGTGAACCCGCGCGCCACGACCTCCTCGGCGAAGGCGAGCACCTTCGGGGTGATGCCGGGCACCTCGTGAACCACGATGACGGCCGGTCCCGAGCCGCGTCGGTAGACGTCGCGCTCGATCGCCGCCGACTTGAAGGCGCTGCGCGTCCAGCCTTCCAGTTCCACGGCAGCCGCACCCATTCTCAACCCCCCTTCATCGCCGCGAGTGCCGCCTCGGCCAACAACTCGGTGCCGAGCTTCATCGGCTCGAGATCGACCTGCTGGTCGCCCATCGCACCGTGAAGGTACCTCGCGTAGACCCCCTCGGAGATCACCGCGAGCCGGAAACTGGCGAATGCCTTGTAGTAGTCGATATTGGACACGTCACGACCGGTGCGCACCGCGTAACGCTGCACGAGATCGTCGAAGGCGGGAAACCCCGGGATCCCGGTCGGGTCGTTCGCGCGCACCACATTGCGACCCGGATCGGTCCAATAGATGCCGACATAGCCGAGGTCGGCGAGGGGATCACCGAGCGTGCAGAGCTCCCAGTCGAGCACGGCCGCGATCCGGCCGCGCCCGATGTCGGTGAGGCAATTGCCGAAGCGGTAGTCACCGTGGGCTATCGAGGTGCCCTGCTGGACCGGGATCGACGCGGCCAGCAGGCGACCCACCTCCTCGATCGCGGGCAGCTCCCGGGTCTTGGAATTCGCCCACTGCGTCGACCACCGGCGCACCTGGCGCTCGACGTAACCCTCGCGCTTGGCGAGATCGCCGAGTCCCACCGCGTCGACATCGACCGCGTGGAGGGCCGCGAGCACGTCGATCAGATCCTCGGCCGCGGGGGTTCTCAGCACCTCGGGGAGCTGCCCTCCCCGCTCGGGACTGTCGAGCACGACGCCGTCCACCCACGACATCACGTAGAAGGGTGCACCATTCACCTCGTCGTCGGTGCACAGACCGAGCGTGCGGGGAACGGGCACCCCGGTGAGACCCACCGCCGAGATGATGCGGTGCTCGCGCGCCATGTCATGCGCTGTGGCCAGAACGTGCCCGAGCGGCGGACGACGCAGCACGACCGTCGTACCCGACACGTCGGTCACCTTGAACGTGAGGTTGCTGCGCCCTCCGGCGACCAGATCCCACGTGTAGGGACCCGAGATGCCCTCGATGTTCGCATCGAGCCACGCGCTCACCCGGTCCGCGTGGATCCCCCGCATGTTCAGCGACGGTAGTGGGCCTCAGCCCGGTCGAACGACGCCGACCACCTTCCACCAACGAATGGGGCCGACCTTCACGACATCACCGGTCTGTGGTGCATGAACCATGCGTCCGCCGCCGAGATAGATGCCGACGTGGTGGATCGGACTGCCGGTGAAGATCAGGTCGCCGGGCTGGGCGAGTTCCTTGGGCACCCTGGGCAGGGTGTTGAACTGTCGGCGGGAATTGCGCGCGAGACCGACCCCGGCCTTGCCCCAGGCGTATGCGGTGAGACCCGAGCAGTCGAAACCCCTTCCCGGACTCGACATCGCGTAGCGGTACGGCGTGCCCAACTGTGCCAGCGCGTGGCGGATCGCCGTCTGGCTGCGCGCCGAGACCTTCGGGATGTTGCGGTACTTGGCCTGCAACGACGCGTACTTGCCCTGGAATCCGGCGGCTTCACGTTCGGCATCGACGAGGGCCTGCGCCTCGCGACGGCGCTGCTCGGCGCGAAGGAGGTCGGCCAACTCGCCCTGGGCGGAGTTCTTCAGTTCCTCGAACTTGCGCGCCAGTTCCTCGGTGGCACCCTGGCGTGCGAGCACGTACTCCGCGGCCGACTCGGCCTTGGCCCTCTTCTTCTCCAATTCGCGCCGCTTCTTCGTCAGCTCCGTCGCCGTGGCATCGAGTCCGTCGGTGGTGAGAGAGCCCTGGTTGAGCGCGATCGAGGTCAACTGGCCGCGCTGGAGCGCATCCTGCATCCCACCCGAGGACGCGAGCAGATTCGTCAGCGTCGAATTGCGACCGCCGTGCATGAACTGTGTGACCGCGGAGAGGTACAGGGTTCCGCGCATCTGGGCCAACTGGGCCTCCGCCGCCGCAACCTCGTCCTGGGCGTCGGCGATCTCCACGGTCAGGTCTTCCTCGAGGGCGATCGCCTCGACATAGTCCTCGGCGAGCGAGTCGAGCCGTTCGACCATTCTCTCGAGTTCATCGGCGAGAGCCGACACCTGTCGGCGCTTGTCGTCGACGGGCTCGGCCCCGGATCGACCCGGTACCGCCACCAGACCACCCGCCAGCAGGACAGCAGCGGTCAAACGGCGCGCGCGGGGGCTCGCTGTGGCAACGGAGAGAACCGGGGCGCGGGAGGTGCTACGTCCCCGTCGGCTCGTCGTGCGGGTCGACAACATGACCCAGAGAGATTACTTCTGTCCCCCGTGGAGTGATCGTCGGCTCCGTGGTCGTGCGCGATGCGCCTTGCCGGACAAGGGATTCACGACGCGAGAAATCTCCGCCGTGCCATTGTTCACGAGTGGGGGCAACCTTCCCCACTCACTCCCACTCGATGGTGCCCGGTGGCTTCGATGTCACGTCGTAGACCACACGGTTGATACCGGCGACCTCGTTGATGATGCGACCCGACATCTTCTCGAGGAGCTCGTGTGGGAGTCGTGCCCAGTCAGCGGTCATCGCATCGTCACTGGTGACCGCGCGGATGATGATCGGCCATCCGTAGGTGCGCTCGTCCCCCATCACCCCGACACTGCGGATGTCGGCGAGCACCGCGAAGGACTGCCAGATCTCCCGCTCGAGCCCCGCCCCACGGATCTCCTCGCGCACGATCGCATCGGCGTGCTGGAGCACCTCGACCTTCTCGGGTGTCACCTCACCGATGATGCGCACACCGAGACCGGGTCCGGGGAACGGCTGGCGCCACACGATGTCGTCGGGGAGGCCGAGTTCGCGTCCGACCTTTCTGACCTCGTCCTTGAAGAGCGTGCGCAGGGGTTCGCACAGTTCCAGCGTCATGTCCTCGGGGAGACCCCCGACGTTGTGATGGCTCTTGATGACTGCGGCCGTGCCGTCTTGGCCGCCACTCTCGACGATGTCGGGGTACAGGGTCCCCTGCACGAGGAACTTGGCGTCGGTGATCCCGCCGGTGTTCTCCTCGAAGATGCGCACGAAGAGCTCGCCGATCGTCTTGCGCTTGGCCTCGGGCTCGGTGATCCCCCTCAGTGCCCCGAAGAACCGCGCACCCGCGTCGACGTGGATCAACTCGATGCCCATCGTGCGGCGGAACGTCTCGACGACCTGCTCGCTCTCGCCGCGGCGCATCAGGCCGGTGTCGACGTACACACACGTGAGCCGCGACCCGATCGCGCGGTGCACGAGTGCGGCCGCCACCGACGAGTCGACGCCACCCGAGAGTCCGCAGATGGCGCGCTCGTGGCCGACCTTGTCCCTGATCGCGGCGACCTGCTCGTCGACGATCGACGACATCGTCCAGTCCCCTGCGCACCCGGCGATCTCAAGGAGGAACTTCTGGAGGAAGCGTTGACCATGCCGTGAGTGCGCGACCTCGGGGTGGTGCTGCACGCCGTAGATGCCCCGGACCGGATCCTCGATGACCGCATTCGGCGCATCCGGCGTGGATGCAGTCGTGGTGAACCCGGGCGGCACCTCGCTCACGAAGTCGAAGTGGCTCATCCAGACCTCGAAACCGGCCCCCATTCCGTCCTCGAAGAGTCGTGAGTGGGCCCCGTTGCGAGTCAAACTGGCGCGACCGTACTCGCCGCGGCCACCGCGCGCGACGGTGCCACCGAGTTGCTGGGCGACGAGTTGGCACCCGTAACAGATGCCCAGGATCGGGATGCCCAGATCCCAGATCGCCGGATCGAGGGCGGGTGATCCCTCGACATGGACGCTCTTGGGACCACCGGAGAGGATGATCGCGCGTGGTGACTTGTTTCTCACCTGATCGGCGGTGATGCGGTGCGGGACGATCTCGGAGTACACCTGCGCCTCGCGGACCCTGCGTGCGATGAGTTGTGCGTACTGGGCCCCGAAGTCCACGACGAGGACGGTGTCGTGGAGTGCGGGGCGGGGCGGCGTCAGCATGACTTGTTCCACCCTAGTGGTCGGTGTGACGATGGGTCCGTGCGACGACTGCGAGTCTTCATCTCCACCATCGTCGTGTCGTGCGCTCCCCTCGCCGCGGCGTCGGCGAGTGCCACCGGATCAGGGAGCGATGCGGCCGGTGCGTTCCGGATGCGCACGACACCGACAGAGACGACCGTCCCGGTCACCGACTCCACGTTCGTATGGGATCTCGAGAAGGAGCCGAGCGAATGCATCGGTTTCCTCCCCAAGCCCGGGTGCGGCAAGGAGCCCCAGCAGGCCGGAGATCGCGGTGGTGCTCTCCAGTGGGCCGTCTTCGCCGTCATCATCGCCGGTGTGGCCACCGTCGGTGCGGTGCTCGCACGCAACGTCGTCCGCCGCGACAGGGAGATCGCCCGTCGGCTCCGCGGCGGTGAGTCCTCAGCGCGAACGCGAGAGGAATGAGACCGTCTCCTCGGTGAATCGGCGCGGCTGCTCCCACGGCACGAAGTGGCCGCATCCGTCGATCCGCACCGATTTCCACACCCGAGAGAACACCGCGGCTGCCATCAGGTCGAAGTCCGGATAGATCACCGCGTCGGAGGTCCCGAACATCACCAAAACCTCGTGGATGTCGTTCGGGCCGAACAATGGGCGCCCGCAGCGCTTCGCCGGATCGAATGCAGCCTCGTAGTTGGCGAACGTGGCCCGCAGCCTCGTCGCGTCGGCGAATGGCTCGACATGGTGCTCGACATCCTCGGGCGCGAAAGCACCGGGATGCGCCCAGTTCCGGTCGCCGTAGAAGCGGGCGATGTAGGCGCGCCGTGCGGCCGGTGACGAGAGCTCGGTCGCGAGAGCATCGGCATCGGTGCCCTGACGGATGAAGTAGTCGGCCGTCTCCCGTGGAGCGCGCGTGCGCATGCCGGACATGCGCTCTTTGTCGAAGGGCAACGGACAGTTGAAGAGCACGAGACCCTCCACCCGGTCGGGGTGGCGCAGCGCGACCTCCTGTGCGACCGGTCCCCCGAGGTCACCACCGACAAAAGTCGCGGTCTCGCAACCGAGTGCGGCGAACACGAGTGCGGCGATGTCGCTCGCATGCGAGACGATGTCGTGGAATCCGTCCGGGACGGAATCTGTCTCGCCGAAGCCGCGCAAATCGGGCACGATCACGTCGAAACCCGCGTCTGCGAGCGGATCGATGGTCCTCTCCCAGATGAGTTTGGTCTCGGGCCACCCGTGCAAGCACACCACCACCGGCGCACCCACACGGCCGGCACGCCAGTGAGCCATGCGCACATCTCCCGCACGCGCGAACCGGGTCTCGTGCCCCACGCGATCCAACCTATGCCGAGAACGCCGACCGACACGGCCCGGTCGTTAGCGTTGTTCGGGTGGGCACCGTCTACATCCTCGTGAGCGGTGCCGCGTTCGGGTTGCTCCCCCTCTTTGCCCGGGTCGCCTATGACCACGGAACCGAGCCTCTCGGGCTGCTCGCCGTCCGGTTCCCGATCGCGGCGGTGTGCCTGGTCGCGATCCGGCTGGTCCGGGAACGCGGTGTCCCGTGGCCGCGGGGTCGCGTGTTGGCCACGCTCTTCGGTCTCGGCGCGATCGGGTACGCGGGGCAGTCGAGTTTCTACTTCTTCGGGATCGACCGGATCGACGTGAGCCTCGCGACGGTGATCTTCTACTCCTATCCGGTCATGGTCACCCTCGCGGCCTGGACAGTCTTTGGCACCCGGCCCTCGCGGGCAGCGGCCGCGTGCCTGGCCGTCGTGGTCATGGGAACGGCGCTCACGGCCGGACAAGTCGGTGCGGGCAGTGCGACCGGAGTGGCGGCGATGCTGGCGGGGGCCGCGTGGTACACCGTCTACATCCTCGTCTCCAGCAGGACAGTGCACATCGCAGGTGCACTCACCTCGCTCACCGTCGTGATGATCGGTGCCTCGGTGGCACACCTGGCTGCTCTCCCCCTGCACCGATCCGAGATCCCGACGGATGCCGCGGCCTGGTGGGCCGCAATCGGTGCGGCGATCGTGTCCACGATCGTCGGGATGGGATTTTTCTTCGCCGGCATCGCGCGACTGGCGCCGGGCACCGCGGCAATCCTCAGCACCACCGAGCCGGTGGTCTCGGTTCTCGTCGGTGTGCTCGTCTTCTCCGAGTCAGTCACCGCGCCCCGCGCGCTCGGCACGGTGGCGGTTCTGGCGGGTGTCGCGGCGATGGCTCACTTCTCGCGGACCGAGACGAAGTACATCTCGACCGCCGAGAGCATCTCGGAATAGGCGTGCTCGGCACGTTCGGCGCGCGAGGTCTGCCACCACTCGATCCGCATCGCGAGCACCGTCAGGAACGCGAGCACAGCCGCATCGGTCAGGGCGACGTGCCCCAGTTCCCACAGACCTGAGAACGACCCACCGGGGTTCGCCTGCCAGAACCAGAGGAAGTTCGCGCTCGGCTGCTGGTTCTGGATGAACTCCGCGAACGGTTCGATGACCTGCGAGAGGGCAAGCCATGTGAGCAGGATCGGCAGGAACAGCGCGCCCGCACGCACGACGAGCAACAGTCGCGGCGTCTCGAGCCGGTAGGGAAGGATCTGCTCCACATTGACCCGCGACCACACCACGATGTTGCGCTCGTTGCGGATGTCCTCGACGAAGACCGCGGCCGATCCCGACAACGTGTCGGTCTGCTTCGACACGTCCATCCACCGGCCTATCGCCCTGACGGCATTCATGTGCGAGTCCTCGTGGGAAGGCATCAATGTCGACATGTTCTCGTTTTTCCCGCCCGCTCAGGTGGTGCAGTCCTCGTCCAACGGGGGGCCGCTGAACAACAAGTAGACAATCATCACATACGAACCGGCGCCACCCACGGACACGTTGTCGCCATCGACCCGCACGCTGCGCGCCCCACCGGTGCGCATCTCGACGCGTTCAAGCAAAGGCGAGGCCCTGCGCAGTGTGGGGAGGAGCGCCTTGGCGCGTCCGTCACCCTGGCCGGGCGTCTCGGAGCCGGCGAACCCGCCCATCACGAGGACAAGCCCGGGTTTTGCGACCTCGGCATTCCAGCCTCGATCGGCGATCTCGTCGTTGATCGCCTTCTCGATACGCTCGCCACCATTCCTTGCCTGGATGTTGCCGGGAACCCTCACCGGGAACTCGCTACAACTGAGCTGGAAGGTCTTTGGGGCCGTCGTGGGCGCAGCCGCCCCCGGAGACGGGTTCGAGACGGTCACGATTGAAGATCCGAGCCCCACGACGGTCATGGCGAGGAAGAGATCGGCGTAGATCCAACCGATCCCCTCGTCACCCGATGAGTGTCTCCGTCTGAATCTAGGCATCCACTCAGATCTTTCGGCGGCGACGCAGCGTGGTCGGAATCACCAAGCCGAGAGTAGTCGCGAGCACGATCGGCACGACGATGAGCCACTTGTTGACTCCACTTCCACTTACGTAACCACCGATCAACAGCCCGATTCCCACTGTCACTGGATCCCCATTCATGGCACTTCCGTCGAGAACCAGACGGTGAACGCCAGATTCGATGCCTACAGGCACCGGCAAGGTACCTGAGATGGTTCCTGCTGAAGTAGACACGAGGGTCCCCACCCGGACAGGACTGGAGAAGATCCAGATGGTCGCGTTCGAGGACTCCTCGAAACCTTCACCGCTGATCACAACACTTTCACTCGCAGACAAGGTCACGTTTCCGTTTGCATCAAGCGGAACCCGCTCCCCGTTTGCAGACTCTCCGTGGATCGAGACCATCAAAGAACCGAAACCGAGAATCAAGGAATTGTCGCGCCGGGAAAGTTGCACCTCAAGATCGGCTCCGCCGATGATTGCGGCGACCTCTCCAAGAGCTGCATCGGGGGCCTCGGGGGCCTCGACGTTCGTCGTGGTGATTGGCCTCATCGTTGTCGTGGTGATTGGGACCGCTGCACCCGTGGCCGATGGACCTGATGTTCCCTTCGCACGCGGTGGAGTGACAGTCTCGACCACCGATGTCGTCGTACCAGATGAGGTCGAGGGGGTCGTGGCGGATGGGGACTGAGCGGCGGTCGGCGCGAGGTCGGTCGAGGCCAGGCTCGTCGTCGCCGGAGAGGCCATCGACGACGAAACAGTCGTAGTCGATGAAACCGATGTGGAGGATGGCGCAAGTGTCGTCGTTGTCGACGGTGCTCCAATCGTTGTGGACGTCGTAGTTGTCACAGCGGCAGTAGTTGTCGTGGTAGTCGCGATAGTCGTCGTCGTGGTCGTCGTGGTCGTCGTGGTCGTCGTCGTGGAAGTCGAAGTTGTAGGCGCGGTCGCCGGCACATCGATGACAGCAACAGTCATGGTCTGATCACCTGATACCGCGATTGTTGATGCAGCCCATGTCGATGTATTGATCACCGACAAGCTGTTCGCCTGATAGGTACCCACGAAGACCCTCGAGTCATCGGCAGACACCCCGACACCCCATGGCCTCGTCCCGATCCCCACCGACCGCGTGAGCGTCCTCAAAACGAGATCGATGACCTCCACGCGGTTGCTCCGCTCGGCGGCGACATACGCGCGCGTTCCTCCAGGATTGATCACCACACCGATCGGGTTGGTTCCGGTGATGACCTGACCGAGCTCGGTGAAGCTCGACTCGTCAATGATCGACACCTTGTGGGTGTTGTAGTTGGTGGCGACGATGTAGCCGTTTCGTGCATCCACCCACCTGGTCCCTGCGCCAGCTCCCGTGGACACCGTTGCTACTTCTGCGCCGTCAGCGGAATTGACCTTGATCACCTGATTGGTTCCGCTGTTCGGGACATACAGATATGCGCCGTCAGCTGAGACTCCCATCCCATACACTCCCGAACCCTTCGAGACGGTCCACAGCGTTGACAAGTCACTAGTCCGAATCTTCCTCAAGGTCCCTGACAAATTTGACACATAGAGACTTGCACCGTCCGGACTGATCGCCAGCGCCCTGGGATCACTCATCACAGCGATGCTCGCCACAACCGTGTCCGTGAAAGGGTCAATGACCTTGACTGCACCTTCTGGCATCGCAGTCCGATAGACACGCGAGCCATCGGGGGCAGCCACGATTGCGTTGAACTGGGCGTTGGCTGAAGTCCCACTTATGGCTTGCAGGTATGTGCTGGAAGATCCATTGAAGACGTGCACTTGATTGAGTCGGCCAGTGACGTACACCATGCGGGCATTTGCCGCGGCATTCACCGTCTCGGGCGCCGAGGAGAGAACATTTGCTCCAGCCGTGATGCCCAGACACACCGCGGCCGATGCAACCCGCACCGAGACCGCGTCACGACGTCTCACACTGCTTTGGTTGATTCTTCGGAACACGGCACCACTTCGGATCCGCTGCATTGAAGTGTGCAGCGTGAAATTTTGACCCCCTCAAAATACACTAACTGGTTGATCTCCGAGCGCCCGTTCACCGATGTGGGCGTGCGGGAGATCGCCGCCGAAGCCGACGTGAACCACGGTTTCGTCCACACGTGGTTCGGGTCGAAGAACGACCTGCTCCTCGAGGTGCTGCGCGACCTCATGGTCGAGGCGGCTGAGCAGATCGCGTCATCCCCCGCCGGCGCGCCGGCGATCCAGCCATTCGACCCCGTGGCACAACAGGCGTTGCGACTCGTGATGTTCCTCAAGTTGGAGGGCGCATCGTTCGGTGATCTCTTCGATGACCCGATCGTGATCAAAGCGTTCGTCGACCGTTACGTGAACGTCGAGGGCATCGAGCCACGGACCGCCCGCATCGCCGCCCAGCAGGTGGTCGCGATCGGGGCCTCCGTCGTGCTCTTCGGCGATGTGATCGGGGTCAAATCGAACGACGATGTCGCGGCCCTGCTGGGGCAGTGGCGACACTTCCTCGGGTTGTTGGCCGAGCAAACCCGGGTATAGCCTTTCTTGGGTCGGTGGGAACCGGCGCACAACTGAACACCCCTTGCAGGGTTGGGTGAAAGTCCCGACCGGCGGTCACAGCCCGCGAACCCCGTCACCCAGGTGCCGGGGCCGATCCGGTGGAATTCCGGAGCCGACGGTCACAGTCCGGATGGGAGCAAGGACAGGACATGGATGGACATGTGGCGCCCGTGCGCCTCGATGACGGTGCGCGCGAGACGCTGATGCGACGCGCGATTGCCGAGGCCTCCGGGGCGCGGTTCCGCAGCAGGCCGAATCCATGGGTGGGCGCGGTGATCGTCTGCGCCGACGGCTCGATCCACGCCGGCTCCACGCTCGCCCCCGGACAGTCCCACGCCGAGATCGTCGCGATCGACACTGCCCACCGAGCAGGGGCCGACACCCGCGGTGCACATCTCGTCGTCACGCTCGAGCCGTGCTCGCACACCGGCCGCACCGGGCCCTGCACCGAGGCGATCATCGCAGCCGGTATCGCGTCGGTGACGGTGGGCATCGAGGACCCCGACCATCGCGTGGCAGGCGGTGGCATCGCCCGGCTCCGGGCGGCGGGCATCGACGTCACGCTCGGCACCCTCGCGTCCGATGTGTCGGCGCAACTCGCGCCCTATCTCCATCACCGCCGCACTGGGCGGCCCTTCGTGGTGGCCAAGATGGCCTGCACGCTCGACTGGCGCACCGTCGCACCCGGCGGACGACGCTGGATCACCGGCGAGACCGCGCGAAGGGAGGTCCACCGGTTGCGCGCCGAATCCGATGCGATCGTGGTCGGGGCGGGGACGATCCGAGCCGACGACCCGCAGCTCACCGTACGCGACGCCGACGGCGAATCGCCCCGGCGCGTGGTGCTCACCTCGTCGCCTCTCCCGGTCGATGCGCGTGTGCACCCGTGCCTCGAGTGGAACGGTGATCCCGCCGAACTTCTCCACTCCCTCGGTGCCGACGGTGCTCTGCAGGTGCTCCTCGAGGGCGGCGCCCGGACGGTGACTGAGTTCCACGATGCCGGTCTCGTGGACCGTTGGGTGCTGCACGTGGCACCCGTGGTTTGCGGGGACGACACAGCGCCCGGACTCTTCAGTGGTGCCCCGAGGGACGATGTCGGACCGGGTGCGGCCCCGCAGCGGTGCCAGATGGTGTCGCACAGGGTGCTCGACGGCGACGTCGAGCTGATTTTCGAACCGATTCGCGAGGGGACGGTGACGGCATGAGTGACAACGGATTCGCCCCGATCTCGGAGGTCGTCGCTGCCATCGCCCGCGGCGAGATGGTGATAATGGTCGACGACGAGGACCGCGAGAACGAGGGCGACCTGATCATGGCGGCCCAGTTCGCCACCCCCGAGAAACTCGCCTTCATCATCCGCCACACGAGCGGAGTGGTGTGCGCGCCGCTCACCGACGAGCGCTGCGATGATCTCCGGCTCCCACTCATGGTGGAGCAGAACACCGAGAGTCAGCGCACCGCATTCACCGACACGGTGGACCTGATCGAGGGAACGACCACCGGCATAAGTGCGGCTGACCGCGCCGCGACACTGCGCGCGCTCGCAGATCCATCCGCCACTTTCAAGGAGTTCGCCCGACCGGGACACATCTTCCCGTTGCGCGCCAGACAGGGCGGTGTGCTCAAGCGCGCGGGACACACCGAGGCAGCCGTCGACCTCGCGCGCCTCGCCGGTTGCGAACCGGCCGGGGTGATCTGCGAGATCCAGAACGACGACGGCACCATGATGCGCCTCCCGCAGTTGCGTGACTTCTGCGCCGAGCACGGCCTGCTGCTGTCGTCGATCGCCGAGTTGATCCACTACCGCCGGCACAACGAGCGCCTCGTGGAGCGCATGGGCGAAGCGACGGTCCCCACGGACTTCGGCTCGTTCGAGTGCATCGCCTACCGGTCGACGATCGACGGAGTCGAGCATCTCGCCTTCGTCAAGGGTGAGATCGACGAAGCTCCCCTGCTCGTCAGGGTGCACAGCGAGTGCCTCACCGGTGACGTGTTCGCGTCCCGCCGGTGCGACTGCGGGCCACAGTTGGCGACCGCGATGCGCCTGATCGAGCAGGAGGGACGCGGGGTCATCGTCTACCTGCGCGGCCACGAGGGGCGCGGCATCGGCATCGGACACAAGATCCGCGCTTACTCGCTGCAGGACCGCGGCTTCGACACGGTGGACGCCAACACCGAACTCGGTCTGCCCGTCGACAGCCGTGAGTACGGGATCGGTGCCCAGATCCTGGCCGACCTCGGTGTCGGGCAGATCAGGCTGATGACCAACAACCCGGCCAAATACGGCGGGCTCGGGGGCTTCGATCTGAGGGTGGTCGAGAGGGTCCCGTTGAACACCGTGCCCACCCCCGAGAACGAGGCGTACCTGCGCACCAAGCGTGAGCGCCTCGGGCATCTCATCGAGTTCGGCGACGGAGCCAGCGAGTGACGCGCTCGGGATCATCAGGGGTACCCGCACCCGACCTCGACGGCCGTGGCCTGCGAGTCGGGATCGTGGCGGCGCGCTTCAACGACCACGTTGTCGGACGACTCCGCGACGGCACGCGTCGCGGTCTCGCGCGACTGGGGGTCGCCGACGCCGACATCATCGAGTCGTGGGTGCCGGGTGCCTTCGAGCTTCCCCTCGCCGCCAAGGTGCTCGCCCAGGCCGGAAAGGTCGATGCGGTGATCTGCCTCGGGACCGTGATCCGCGGCGACACCCCGCACTTCGACTACGTCTGCGCCGAGGCGGCCCGCGGGATCCAGCAGGCCCAACTCGACACCGGTGTGCCAGTGATGTTCGGGGTGCTCACCGTCGACACCGAGCAGCAGGCGTTGGAGCGCGCCGGCGAGGGTACCGACAACAAGGGTGACGAGGCCGCTGTCGGTGCCGTCGAGATGGCGCTGCTGGTGCGCTGCCTGAGGGGCTGACCCGACCGGGCGATGCCGTCGATCCCGCACGTCTCACACACCCGGCGCCGGAGGGAGGTCGCGGTGGTGGTCGGGGTCCCCGTGTCGGTCATCGCGGCGATCGCCACTGTCATCGTCTGGATGTCGGGGCCGTCGGCGAGTGCGCTGCAGGTCGCCGAGAGTCTCGTGTTCGAAAAGAGCCTCGCAGTCTTCATCCGGACGGCTGCATCCCCGCGGCGCGACGATCGACTGGATTGGTCGAGCGACGGATGCTCAGCACCGGTGATCGAGAGCACGGGGCGCTCCTTCGACTTCACCGAGGCGTGCAGGCGCCACGATTTCGGGTACCGCAACATCGGCACGCTCGAGGGTGGTCGCCGCTGGACCGCCGCGATGCGCTCGCGCATCGACGAGGTGTTCCGACGCGACATGCGCACCCACTGCACCACGCGTGGCAAGGTGGCACGGGTCGCGTGCCGAACGTGGGCCGAGGTGTACTACCGCGTCGTGCGGGCCCATGGCGGCCCGTGAGGCGCCAGCATGGCGATCACGGGCGGGTCCGAGCAGTCACTGCAGCGTCAACAACTCGATGAGGCCCGCGACGATGCGCGCGGTAGCTCCCCAGATGGTCTCGTCGTCGAGATGGAAGAAGGGCAGTGTGCTCTCGCCGCGCGGCGTGGTCCACACTTCACTCGCATAGGTGTCCTCTCGCACAAAATCGGTGAGTGGATGCTCGAACACCCTCGCAACCTCGCCCTCGTCGATCGTCCATCCACCCGCGCCGGTGATCCCGGCCACAACGGGGGTGATGAGGCTGTCGCTCACCCACGTGCGCAGCGGGGGCAGAGTGCCGCGGATGTGCACGCGCGACGGCTCGAGACCGACCTCCTCGTGTGCCTCGCGGAGAGCGGCCTCCACGGCGGTCTCCCCCGCCTCGAGGCGACCCCCGGGAAACGAGACCTCGCCACGATGGTTGCGCAGGTGATCTGCGCGCCGTGTCAGGAGCAACGCGGGGATCGCGGCCGATTCGACGAAACCGACCAGCACCGCAGAGGGTCGTGGAGATTCACCACCGACGGCGACGACGCCATTGAGTGGGCCGACGACTGCGGACAATCTCTCACGGACAACGGCGTGATCCGAGAGGACCGAGAGATCCCGGCCGCTCCACGGTGCGGGGGGGCCGACGCGCCAAGCGTCGGGACGCGGGATGTTCTGTGCGCCACCAGAACGACGATTCACGTCGCCGATGGGCTCCAACCCTCGGTCTTCAACTGAGCGAGAACCTCAGCAAGACCCGCGGTCTTCAAGTTCGCGAGCACCTTGCCCGGCAGTTCCTCCCCCTTCTCCCACGCATCCCACGCGGCGATCATCTTGTTCAGGTCGGGTGCAGGTCTGTCGAAGGGCATGGGCGGAAATCTACGACCCAGAAATGAGTAATGGCTCGGACCCTGCGGTCCGAGCCATTAACGGGAGGCTCTCCGGCCAACAAGGCGCCGGTATGGATCATTCCGGCGGCACGGTTCCGGGGAGTCGTCCAGGTCACCGGGATCGGGCGAGAGAAGCGGACCCACCGGGATCCGGTGCCCTCGACGCGCCCTACATCATCCCCATTCCACCGGGCATGCCGCCCCCGGGCATCGCCGGAGCGCCCTTCTCGGGCTTGTCGGCCACCAGGCACTCGGTGGTCAGCACGAGGGCCGCGATCGATGCCGCGTTCTGCAGTGCCGCGCGGGTCACCTTGGCGGGATCGATGATGCCGGCCGCGACCAGATCCACGTACTCGCCGGTGGCGGCATTCAAGCCTGTCGAACCCTTCTCGCCCTCGACACGCTGGACCACGACCGAGCCCTCCATGCCGGCGTTGTCGGCGATGTGGCGGGTCGGCGCGACGAGCGCCTCGTACACCGTGCGGGCACCGGTTGCCTCGTCGCCCTCGAGGCCCTCGATGACCTTGAGCACGGAGGGGCGGCTGCGCAGGAGGGCGGTCCCGCCCCCGGGCACGACGCCCTCCTCGATGGCGGCGCGGGTCGCCGACACGGCGTCCTCGATGCGGTGCTTCTTCTCCTTGAGTTCCACCTCGGTGGCGGCACCGACCTTGATCACCGCGACTCCGCCGGCGAGTTTGGCGAGGCGCTCCTGGAGTTTCTCGCGGTCCCAGTCGGAGTCGGTGTTGTCGATCTCGGTCTTGATCTGGTTCACGCGGGCCGCGACATCGGCCTTGTCGCCGGCACCATCCACGATCGTGGTCGCATCCTTGGTGATGATCACTCGCTTTGCACGGCCGAGCAGGTCGAGGGTGACGTTCTCGATCTTGAGACCGACCTCCTCGCTGATGACCTGACCACCGGTGAGGATCGCCATGTCCTGGAGCATCGCCTTGCGGCGGTCACCGAAGCCCGGTGCCTTCACGGCGGACGAATTGAACGTGCCGCGGATCTTGTTGACCACGAGCGTGGCGAGGGCCTCGCCCTCCACATCCTCGGCCACGATCAGCAGTGCCCGACCCGACTTCATGACACCCTCGAGCACGGGCAGCATCGCCTGCACCGAGGAGATCTTGGCCGAGTGGAACAGGATGTAGGGCTCCTCGAGCACCGCCTCCTGACGCTCCGGATCGGTGACGAAGTACGGCGAGAGGTAGCCCTTGTCGAACTGCATGCCCTCGGTGAACTCGAGCTCGATCCCGAAGGTGTTGCTCTCCTCCACCGTGACGACGCCGTCCTTGCCGACCTTGTCGATCGCGTCGGCGATGACCTGGCCGATGCTGGTGTCAGCCGCCGAGATCGTCGCGACGCTGGCGATGTCGCCCTTGTCGTCGACGTCCTTGGCGAGGGACTTGAGCGACTCCACCGCGGCCGCAACGGCCTTCTCGATGCCGCGCTTCAGTCCCATCGGGTTCGCACCCGCGGCAACGTTGCGCATGCCCTGTTGGACCATCGCCTGGGCCAGGACGGTCGCGGTCGTGGTCCCGTCACCGGCCACGTCGTTGGTCTTGGTGGCCACTTCCTTCACGAGCTGTGCGCCCATGTTCTCGAACGGGTCGTCGATCTCCACTTCCTTGGCGATGGAGACTCCGTCGTTGGTGATGGTCGGCGCACCGAACTTCTTGTCGAGCACGACATTGCGGCCCTTGGGCCCGAGGGTCACCTTCACTGCGTCGGCGAGTTTGTTGACTCCCGTCTCGAGCGCGCGGCGCGCCTCGTCGTGGAACTTCAGTTGCTTGGGCATCGCGGGGTCACTTCTCCACGATCGCGAGCACGTCGCGGCTCGTCAGGATCAGGAGGTCCTCTCCGCCGTGCTGCACCTCGGTGCCGCCGTACTTCGAGTAGAGGACCGTGTCGCCGACCTTCACGTCGAGAGGGAAGTGCTCACCCTCGTCGTCGCTCCAGCGACCCGGGCCCACCGCCAGGACGACACCCTGCTGGGGCTTCTCCTTGGCGGTGTCGGGGATGACCAGACCCGAGGCCGTGGTTTGCTCGGCCTCGCTCGGCCTCACAACGATGCGGTCGTCGAGTGGCTTCAACTTCATGGGTGTTCCTTTCGGACGGTGTCTCTGATGCATGGTCCCGGGCCGACTCTGGCCGGGATTTGGCACTCATGTGGTGCGAGCGCCAAGGATACGGAGCCACCCCGTCCGTTGGCAACCGTGGGGGGAGAGTGCTAACGGCCCCCGCCGGCGAGACCGAGGAGGTTGGCGGTTTCGGCCACGGGCAGCCCGATCACATTCGACATCGAACCTCTCACCGAGGCCACGAGGGTGGCCCCGAGTCCCTGGACCGCGTACCCGCCGGCCTTGCCCCGGGGCTCCCCGGTTCCCACGTACCACGCCACTGTCTCATCGGTGACGGGCTGGAGGGTCACGAGCGACGTCGCGAGCGCGGTCGCGACGGAGCCGTCCGGCGAGACGACCGCGACCGCGGTGTGGACCCGGTGCGTACGACCCGAGAGGCGCCGCAACATGCGTGCAGCCTCCGCGTCGTCGACGGGCTGGCCGAGGATCTCGTCGTCGATCTCCACCGTCGTGTCGGCGGCGAGCACGATCTCGCCACCGCGTCCGGATCGTCGCTCCGACACGACGGTCGCCTTGGCGACCGCGAGACGCAGCACCATCTCGGTCGCCGACTCCCCGCGCACCGGTGTCTCGTCGATGTCGGCGGGCTCGACGATCGCATCCACCCCCATCTGGGACAGGATCTCGATGCGCCGCGGGGAGCGCGACGCGAGCACGATGCGCACGATTCAGCCCCCGCTGAGCGCGGCGACATCGGCATCGTCGGGCACCACGAGATCGTCGCGCGAGGCGAGGTAGTGCTCCGGGAGCACCACCTTGATCGGGCCGTTCGTGTGTCCGCGCTTCAACCTCTCGCCGCCAGCGACGAGGTGCAACGACGGATCCATCGACCCACACAGCGCGACGAGTTCGTCCATCGAGGCGACCATCGAGAAGCGGCGCCGTGCCTCGGTCCCGACCGGGTATCCGGTGAGGTACCAACCCGCGTGCTTGCGGAAGTTGGTGATCCCGTGCGAGGCACCCATGTGGGCGCAAAGCGCCTCGGCATGTGTGCACATCGTCTCGAGGACGGCCCCGAGCGCGGGTGCCGGGGCGGGCTCGCGGCCGGCGAACACCGCGACGAGATCACCGAACAGCCACGGTCGCCCGAGGCATCCCCGGCCGATGACGACGCCGTCGCAACCGGTCTCATCCATCATCCGGATGGCATCGCGCGCCTCCCAGATGTCCCCGTTGCCGAGGACGGGGATCCCGGTGACTTCGCGCTTCAACTCTGCGATCGCGTCCCATCGTGCCTCGCCGGCGTAGTGCTGCTCGGCCGTGCGCGCATGGAGTGCGATCGCCGAGAGCCCCTCCTCGGCGGCGATGCGCCCGGTCTCGAGATAGGTGACGATGTCGTCGTCGACGCCGATCCTGAACTTCGCGGTGACGGGAACCCCGTGCGGCACGGCGGCCTCGACGGCCGATGCCATGATCGCGCGCAGCAGGTTCCGTTTCACGGGAACGGCCGCACCGCCGCCCTTGCGCGTGACCTTGGTGGCGGGACACCCGAAGTTCATGTCGATGTGGTCGACGAGACCCTTCCCGCACAGGGCACCGACTGCGCGACCCACGAAATGCGGATCGCTCCCGTAGATCTGGAGACTGCGGAAGTCCTCGTCGGGGTCGAAACCCACCATTTTCTGCGTGCGCGCATTCCCATGGACGAGCGCGGCCGCCATCACCATCTCGCTCACGTAGACGAGACCGGGACCGAACGACCGGCACATCCTCCGGAACGGAGCGTTCGTCACGCCGGCCATCGGCGCGAGCACCACCGGCACCGGGAACTGCCGACCACCAAGGAGGAGCGGCAACCGCGCCGGCGCGCTCATCTCTGGCCGCCCGGGTTGCGGTCGGAGCGGGGCACGGGGGCCAGGCGCAGGTTCGGATGCGCTCCGCAGTCGAGCGGGCTCGGCCCGTCCACGGCGAGCCGGTGCCATGCCGCGGCCGCGATCATCGCGGCGTTGTCGGTGCACATCTCCCTGCTCGGGAGGGCCACGCGGAAACCGGCGGCTGATCCGCGGGCGGCCATCTGCGCGCGCAGCGCCGAGTTCGCCGCGACTCCGCCACCGAGGACGATCCCGCGTGCGCCGGTCTGCTCGGCGGCGCGGATCGTCTTGGCGCACAGCACATCGACGACCGCGGCCTGGAACGACGCGGCCACGTCGGCATCGGAGACATCCGGATTGGCTCGCACATGGTTGATGACCGCGGTCTTCAGGCCGCTGAACGAGACGTCGAGCCCCTCGCGCAGCATCGCCCGCGGAAACGCGACCGAGTCCGGGTCCCCCTCGGCGGCGAGCCGGTCCACGAGCGGTCCACCCGGGTACCCGAGCTCCAGGAACCGCGCGACCTTGTCGTAGGCCTCCCCGGCGGCGTCGTCGAGGGTGCGCCCGAGCACCTCGTACTCGCCGTGGCCGCGCATCTCCACGATCATCGTGTGGCCACCCGAGACGAGCAGGACCACGAGTGGGAACTCGAGCGTCGGATCGTCGAGCAGGCCTGCGTACAGATGCGCCTCGAGGTGGTTCACGGCCACGAACGGCTTGTCCCACGCCAGTGCGAGCGACTTCGCCGCCGACACCCCGACCAGCAGCGCCCCCACCAGACCCGGACCGGCAGTGGCTGCGACAGCGTCGATGCGGTGCGTGTCGATTCCTGCCCCGTCGACGGCCGCGCGCACCACCGGCACGAGCGCCTCGAGGTGCGCCCTGCTCGCCACCTCGGGGACCACGCCCCCGAACCGGGCATGGATCTCGACCTGGCTCGACACGATCGAGGAGAGCACATCGTTGCCACCCATCACCACCGCGGCCGCGGTCTCGTCGCAACTCGTCTCGATGGCGAGCACCACCGTCGACGCGGTGACGTCCCTCCCACCACCCACGGGGTCCGCGGTGGTGCGTTCCGCACTCATGGTCGCCTCGCCTCGATCGCCCGGATGCGCTCGGCGAACTCCGGCGAGTCGATCCCATGGCACCACATGACGATCGCATCCTCGATGTTCTCGTAGTAGCGCTTGCGAACCCCCGCGGGTGCAAACCCGAACTGCCGGTAGAGGTTCTGGGCCGCCGAGTTGGTGTGTCGCACCTCGAGTGTCATGGCCGAGCATCCACGGTCGCGCGCGAGCATCGACAGATCGAGCATGATCTCGGTCGCCACACCGCGACCCTGCCACTGCGGGTCGACCGCGACGTTGGTGATGTGGGCGTCGTCGCCGACGAAGATCATCCCTCCGTAGCCGACCAGGTCGTCTCCCACATAGGCCACGAGGTAGAAGCGGGTTCCCTCCCTCATCTTTGTGATCTCGCTCGTGAAGGTGCGGTGCGTCCATGGCCTCGGATGCACTCGTTCCTCTATCTCCAGAACACGACGGAGGTGGCGGCGCCGCATCGTCTCGGTGGTGAGGGCGTCGTGCGCCCTCTCGCGCATGAAACTCATCGTGACTCCCGCCTCGTGCGCCAGTTGATCTCGGCATCGGGAGCGCGCAGGTAGATCGGCTGGACACCCCCGGCCGGCACCGTGGCGTCGACGGCGACCCTGTGGGTCCCGATTCTGACGACGGCCTCTGCACTCGGTGCGGCGAACTGCGCACCGAGCACGTGCATCCACGGTGCGGCCAGTGCCTCTGCGTGGCGGAGGAACCCGTTCCCCGCGCAGACGACGTCCTCGGCGCGGTCGGCGAGATGCTCGACGACATCGTCGGGTGGTGACACCCGCGGCTCGCCGATCCGCACGGGCTCCGCCGCACCCTCGGCGGGCCGGTACAGCGCCCAGTAGATCTCGCCGCGTCGTGCGTCGAGTGCGACTGCGATCGTGTCGTCGCCTCGCGCCGCGTCCAGAGCGAGCGCATCGAGGCTGCTCACACCCACCACGGGGATCTCGAGTGCCCACGCCATGGCATCGGCGGTGGCGATCCCCACGCGCATCCCCGTGAAGAGTCCCGGTCCGACGTCGACCGCGACCGCCGACAGATCGGTCGGGGCCAGTCCCGCTTGGTCGAGCACGAAGGCGATCATCGGTGCGAGCGACTCGGCGTGGCGACGATCGCTCGACAACTGGGCCGACGCGACGATCCCGCGACCGTCACCGACGGCGACACCGACCCGCTCCACGGAAGTCTCGATCCCCAGGATCATGCGGGCCCCGACCAGTCGCCGAGGGCCGAGCACAGGCGGTCCCACCGCGCATCCCATCGGTGCCCCTCGACCGAGGCCTCAAGGGTGCGCATCGCCCCACCGTCGGGATCGATGATCTCCACGATCAGCCACTCGTCGAAGATGTCGAGGGCGGCATCACCCCACTCGACGAGCACCACCGATCCCATGTCGGCCGCCTCGCGGAGGCCGAGATCCTCGATCTCTCCGCGGGTCTGGAGCCGGAAGAGATCGGCATGGTGCAACGGCACCCGGCCCGAGTCGTGGACGTGCACCAGGTTGAACGTCGGTGACGCCACGTGATCGTCGGCCGCGACGCCGAGTCCGTGCGCGAACCCGCGCGCGAACGCCGTCTTCCCCGAGCCCATCTCCCCCGCGAGCAGCACGACATCGCCGGGCCGCACGAGCCGGGCGATCGCAGCCGCGATGGCGAGGGTGTCGTCCTCGGAACCCGACAGGCACGAGATCACAGGTGTCTCCGCGCGATGCGCGGGGCGATCCCGCAGACGATCTCGTAGCCGATCGTGCCGAGGGCGCGGGCCCAGTCGTCGGCGGTGATGCGCTCAGTGCCCTGGGATCCGATGAGGACCACCTCGTCGCCCGGAGCCACCGAGGAGTCGTCACCGCAGTCGAGCATGAGCTGGTCCATGGTGATCGTCCCGGCGAATGGTCGCGCCACTCCACCCACGAGCGCCCCTGCACCCGTCGACCAGAGCGAGCGCGGGACCCCGTCGGCGTAGCCGATCGGCACGGTGGCGATCAGCGAGCGTTTGTCCACCGGACGACGCAGACCGTAGGAGACGGCCTCCCCCTCCTCGATCCACCGCACGGCGGACACGCGTGCGACGAGCCGCATCGCCGGGCGCAGATCGGCGCACAGGTGCGCCACGCCGGGGCCCGGTTGGAGTCCGTACAGGGCGATGCCCACACGGACCATGTCGAGGCGCCTCGCAGGCGCGGCGAGCGCGGCCGCACTGTTTGCGGCGTGGACGATCCGGGGGGAGATCCCGTCGGCGCGCAGTGCCGACACCACGTCATCGAAGAGACCGGCCTGTGCCGCGTTGGCGGGGTGCTCGGGATCGTCGGCGACGGCGAAGTGGGTGTACAGGCCCTCCAGATCGAGTCCCTCGTGCGAATCGATGTAGCGGGCGAGGTGGAGCGCCTCGCGCGGGGACACACCGACACGGTGCATTCCCGTGTCCACCTTCAGGTGCACCGGCACGGCACGACCCTGCTGTGCACCGGCCGAGCCGATGGCGGCGGCACCCATCGTGGTCGTCACCGTCGGGGTCAGTCCGTAACCCACGATGAGTGGAGCCTGGTCGTGCGGCTGCTCCGAGAGCAGGAGGACGGGTGCGGTGATGCCAGCCCTGCGGAGGACCACACCTTCGTCGACGAGTGCGACGCAGAGCCCATCGGCGCCTCCGGCCAGCGCAGCTTGTGCGACCTCGACCGACCCGTGGCCGTAGCCGTTGGCCTTGACAACCGCCCACACGCGTGACGGTGCGACCAGGGCCCTGAGCGTGGCGGCATTGTGCGTGATCGCTGACGAGTCGATCTCGGCACGCGCCCAGCGCGAGGAGAAATCAACCGACATCGGCGCCTCCCACGGCGGTGCGGGACACGACCGAGAGCACGTCGGCGATCGCGGCCACGAGGTCACGGGCGATCGTTCCCTCGACCGCGCACTCGGCGGCGGCGAGGCCGTGCACATGTGCGGCGGCGGCACCGGCGATCGGTGCGGCGAGACCCCGCGCCATGAATGCCCCCGCGACGCCGGCGAGCACATCGCCCGACCCCGCGGTCGCGAGTCGTTGGTCACCCGAGACCACCAGCAGCACGGCCCCCTCGGGATCGGCCACGATCGTGGTCGGTCCCTTGCGCAGGACGGTGCACCCGGTCGCCGCGGCGAGACGACGGGTCGCAGCAATGCGGTCGGAGTCGTTCGCATCTCCACCGAGCATCGCGAACTCCCCGTCGTGCGGGGTCAGCAGGGTGTCGGCTCCGCGGGCGCGCAGCGTCTCGTGGGTCCCCGCCGGGTCGATCGCGGCGGCGATGCCGTCACCGTCGATGACCGTGGGGAGCGCGCACGCCGCCAGCATCGAGCGCACCTCGGCACCCACGTCGTCCCCGCGGCCAAGACCGGGTCCCACGACCATGGCACCGAACCGGTCGGCGTCGGCGGCGACGAACCGATCCCATCCGTCGGCGGGCAGCTGCCGGCCGACGACCTCGGTTGGTGGCTGGACTGTCGACTCGGTCCCGCGCCACGACAGGTGCACGATGCCCGCACCGGCACGCATCGCCGACGCCGAGACGAGCGCCGCCGCACCACCCATGCCGGGTGAACCCGCGACGACCCGCAGCGCATGGTTCCACTTGTGGGCGTCCCGCGCGCGCGGCTCGAGCCATGCCGCGACATCGGCGGTCTCGACGACGAACACATCGGCACAGCCCGCGGTGTCGATGCCGACGTCGACGAGATCGATCTCGCCGCACGCCGCAGGACCCTCGCCGAAGAACATCCCGGTCTTCGGCGCCGCGAAGGTGACCGTGCGGTCCGCGACCAACACACCACTGCTCACGGTGCCGGTGCCCGCGTCGAGTCCGCTCGGGATGTCGACTGCGAGCACGGGCACACCCCACACGATCGGTGGCGACCACTCCCCTCGGAATCCGATGCCATAGGCGGCGTCGATCACGAGGTCGACGTCACCGAGGTCGAGGAACTCACCGGCGGCGGCCGCGGCATCGAGCACCCTGACCCTTGCGCCCCACTGCGCGAGCCACTGTCCGGCGACTCGGCCGTCGTCACCGTTGTGGCCCTTGCCGGCGACCACGACCACCTTCCGGCCGTAGGTGCCACCCAACATCGTGCGGGCGACCTGGGCGACTGCCCTGCCGGCACGGGCGATGAACACACCATCGTCGACCACCGATGCGAGCGCTGCGGAGTCGGCGGCGCGCATCTGTTCGGGCGTGAGCACCGGAATCACGCGTCAAGCGTAGGGCTGTCAGAGTGCGGCCACGATGGCCATTGCGATCTGGTCGGTGTGCGTGATCGAGACCTTCCAGTCGTGCACTCCCGCCTCGCGGGCCAGTTCGGCAGCGCGTCCCCTCACCACGAGACGGGGCTCCCCTCCCTCGGTGCTCTCCACCTCCACATCGTGGAAGTCGAAGGCCCCGAGACCGACCCCGAGCGCTTTCATCGTCGCCTCCCTCACGGCGAAGCGCGCAGCGAGCGATGGTGCCTGGTCCACGCGGGATGCCAGCGAGGCGAGTTCTGCCGGGGTGAAGAGCCGCTCGCGCAGTCGCGGTCGTCTCTCGAGGAGCGAACGGAACCTGCCGACCTCGACGGCATCGATACCGAGACCCCGCACGACCCGATCAGAGCCCCCGCCGGCGCCACAGATCGGCGCTCTCCGAGACCGGCAGGATCAACAGATCCGCAACCGACACCTCGGCGAGACGATCCTCGCGGAACGATCCCTCGGTCTCGGTGACCCAGTCCACGAGCCGGTCCCAGCGACGGTCGTATCCCTGCAGCACCTGCCGCACGGTGGCCGCCGGGAGACGGTCCCTGAACGCGACATGCACGAGAGTGAGCCCGACAGTCTCGGCACCCTTGACCTCGGGCACGATCACGACGGTGCGCCCGTCCTTGCGGCCACGTGCCACGAGCACCTCCTGCTCGGCGGCGACGCGGCGCTTGGTGCCGACGAGGACAGGATTGCTGTCGACGCGCGAGGTGAGCTCGCGCGCGATGCCACCACGCTCCAGGATCGAGATCGTCGCCGTCGTGGAGGCCGGGTCTCCCTCGACGCGGTACCGCGTGAAACCAGCGACTGACTCGACAGCCGCGTCGAGCGCTGCGAGGACCTTGAGGGTTGCATACCCGAGGCTCTCGCGCGCCGCGCCGGCCTCGAGCACCGCGCGCACGAGCGGGCGGTCGAGCAGACCCTCCTCGCTGCGCGAGATGCCCACGGTCACGGTCTTTGCCTGGTGCTTGATCGCATCGATGGGTCGGGTCAACTCATCGATGCCCCGTGTGAGTGCTGAGACGAGATCATCGAGCAGGACCGACGGGCTCGACACCCGACCCGTCTGGCGCTGGAACTCACCGATCGGGTCGTCGGAGCCGAGCGTGCGCAGCAGTGCCGTGATCCGCACGGCTGTCGAGGCCTCGAGGTTGCCGTCGTAACGGCCGGTGGCGAGAGTTGACAGGAACTGCGGAGCCACGACGGAGATCTCGCGCTCCACTCGGGCGAGCGCGGTGTCGCCGTCGGCACCGGTGCCGACGGCGTGCTCCACCACCTCGCGCAGGCGGCGCAACGGCCGCGCGAGGGCATCGATAGCGAGCGCAGCCTCGTAACCGAAGAGATGCCCGGCCATCGCCGAGAGCACGAAGCCGAGTGTCGGCTCGACCCGGGGGACGGCGATCACCGCGGCCGCGGCGTCGAAGCGGGGCTCACCCTCGGTGGCGAACACGATCGGGACCGCCTTGTGCGCGGCGAAGATCGCCACCTCCTTGGCGACGTCGGTCGCGGTGCCGTCGGCGAGACCGACCGCGCAGACGAGCACCATCGGCTCGCACGACAGGTCGATGTGCTTCTTGTCCTCGGTGACGTCGCAGGAGATCGACTTGTAGCAGAGCTCCGAGAGCTTGATCCTGACCTCATTGGCCGCGACGGTGTTGGGTCCGTTGCCGACCACGGCCCAGTAGCGACGCGAGGGCGCGTGCTGCGATGCGATCCCAGCGATGACGGGCCGCGACGCGATCACCTCGCGCATCGCGTCGGGCATCGCGGTGAGCGAGGCGAGGACCCTGTCGACCGCGACGGGATCGGTGCCACCCATGGCGGTGGCGATGGCACATGCCAGCACCGCGCCGGCCGCCACCTGTGCGTAGAAGGCCTTCGTGCTCGCCACGCTCATCTCCACGTCGCGACCGTCGGACGTGTAGTACACGCCGTGCGCCTTCGAGGCGAGCTCGCTCCCACGCCTGTTCACTATCGCGAGCACGGCGGCGCCGCGCGATGCCACCAGGTCGACAGTGCGGTTCGTGTCCGTGGTGGTGCCACTCTGGCTCACAGCGATGACGAGGAGATCCGACATGTCGGCCTCCATCGCGAAGCCCGAGAGTTCGGTCGCCGTGGACGCCTCGATGCGCAGACGCGACCCGACGAGCGACGAGAGAACGGGCACGATGGAGGTGCCGGCGACCGCTGCCGTCCCCTGACCGATCACGCGCACCCTCGTGATCGCCCCCGATGCGAGGCGCGCACCGATGTCCGCCGGCAGGACGGAGGGATCCAGGTCCGGGACCGACAGTCCACCCCTCACGTCGATGCGGCCACGGATGGTCTTGGCAAAACTGCGCGGGGCCTCCGTGATCTCCTTCAGGAGGAAGTGGGGCGCATCGCCGCGGTCGATGTCGCGCGTGGTGACCTCGGCGACGTGCAGGTCGGCATCGGTCACGGGGAGCGCGGTGCCATCGTGGGCGGTGCGAGCGATGCCCGCGACCGTGCCGGCGAGGGAGGCACCGAGGCGCACGATCTGGCCCCGTGACTCGGGCCGCGCGGGATCGGCGAGCGATTCACCGTCCATGCGCAGCATCGTCGACGTCTCCTCGACGGCGCCGTAGGGCTCGCTCGCCACGACGAATCTGTCCTCGGCGAGCCCGACATAGAGGCCCTGACCGCTCCCGGCGAGCGACAGCCACATCGCGTCGGGGACGTCGGCGTTGCAGTAGGCGATCGCGGTGGAACCCTCGAACTGGGCCACCGCCGAGCAGAACGATGCGTCAAGTCCACCGTCGCGTCCCCGGTCCACGATCGCCGGGATGACCTTGGCGTCGGTGGTGATGGGATCTGCGATCCGCAGTCCGTGCCTCGCCTTCAGGTCGGCGTGGTTGTCGATGTCACCGTTCAGCACGGCGAGCGAGACCGTCGCCGATCCACCGAGCTCCTCGCCGTTGACGGGATGGGCGTTCGGCTCCGAGATGATTCCGACGCTCGCCCACCGAGTGTGTCCGATCACTGTCGTGCGCGCGCCAGGCAGTGCGAGTGCCCGGCGCAACAACTCGTCGCCCGTGATCGCGCCACGCAGCACCCGCGTGTTGTCACCCAGTTCGCCGATCTCGGCGGCGGCCTTGTAGACGAAGACGAGCGTCGAACCCGAGTGCCGGACGCTTCCGTTGACGAACAGCGGATCCGAGGCGCGCCGATCGATCTCTGTGCGCTCGCGCCCAGCCAGCTCGGCGATTCCGTCGGACCACACCAGGATTCCGAGACCCGCAGAATCGCGACCGCGGACCTCCATGCGGTCGATCGCCGAGAGTGCCTGTTGGATGCTGAGATAGCCCCGCAGTGCGGGAACCGGCGCGTGTCGACCGGCGAGTTCGTGCACCGCCGAGGCAGTGCGCAACCTGTCGCGACGGATCGCCCACGATGGGTCCATCACCGCCGAGAGCCGGGCGGACTCCCGATCGATCGCGGCTTGGTCGGCGTGCAGCGCGTCGAGGGCGGTCTCACGAGCCGCGGTGACCGCGTCGATCCGATCCAGCGCCGACGTGATCGCGACGGCGAGCACGAGATTGCCCGCCATCGCCTCGATGCCGGCATCGCCCTTCAGGAGTGCGTCGACCCCCGACAGTGCAGCTGCCGCATCCTCGAGTGCTCCGGACTCCGCCGACAGCACGGCAGCCTCCAAGAGACCGGTGATCTCGGCGTCGGCGGGGGCGACCCGGGTGCCCGGGCGTGACACGATGCCGATGATGCCGCACATGATTGCGAGGCTACTTTCCGATCCTCATCGCCCGAGAATGACCCCGTCGTGGCGCGACACGAGAGCATCCGCGATCGATGCGGCCGTCTCGCGCGCAATGCGCTCGTCTCGCGCCTCGACCATCACCCGCACGAGTGCTTCGGTGCCCGATGCGCGCACCACCACGCGGCCGTCCTCGCCGAGGCGCGCACGGGCCGCCTCGATCTCGGTGGCGACGTCGGCGGCCGGATCGACGAGGCGCGCCGGTGTCGCGACGTTGATGAGCACCTGGGGATACCGATCGAGGCGCGCGGCATCGGCGAGCACGGCACCCCGGCGCACGAGCGACTCGCACAACAGCAGTGCCGCGAGAAGACCATCGCCGGTCGTGGCGTGGGCACGGTGCACGATGTGGCCACTCTGCTCGCCACCGAGGACGAAGTCGTTCTCCTCCAGTGCGGCGAGCACGCTGCGGTCCCCCACGGGGGTCACGATCACACCGACTCCCGCGGACTCGAGTTCGCGCACGAGCCCGAGATTCGACATCACCGTCACCGCGACACCACGGTGTCGCAACAGGCCCCGTGCGGCGAGATCGATTGCGGCGACGAGGATCAACTGGTCCCCGTCGACGAGGTTGCCCGAGGCATCGGCAGCCACGAGACGGTCGCCGTCGCCGTCGAAGGCGACACCGAGATCGGCGCCGTTGGCGACAACGGCCGTGAGGAGCATCCCGGGTGAGGTCGCTCCACAGGCATCGTTGATGTTGCGACCATCCGGTGCGTCGTTGATCGCGACCACCGTGGCGCCGGCCGCGGCGAGCACCGCGGGTGCGACAGCCGACATCGCGCCGTTCGCACAGTCGATGACGACTCTCAGTCCCTCGAGCGCCCTCACCCCGACGACACCGACCCGGTGCTCGAAGTACTCGCCGAGGACCTCGTCGGCCGGGGTCACCGTGCCGATCGCCGCCGCGGTCGGCTCCGTGGAGATGGAGTGCCACTTCCGCTCGATCTCGATCTGCTCGGCATCGCTGAGTTTCGCGCCACCGGCGGCGAAGACCTTGATGCCGTTGTCCGTCCAGGGATTGTGCGAGGCGGTGATCGCGATGCCGATCCAACCGTGACGCTCGGCCGCGAAGGCCACCGCGGGCGTCGGCGCGACACCCATCAGGCGCACCGGGACTCCCTCTGCGGCACATCCCTCCACGACGGCGGACTCGAGAATGCGCCCGCTCTCCCGGGTGTCGCGCCCGATGACGACGGTGGCGGGTCTCAGCACCCTCGCCACGGCACGACCGAGGTCGCGCGCCAGTGCCGGTGTCAGCTCGTCGATGGCCACGCCACGGACACCGTCTGTTCCGAAGGTCAGCATGGTTCGTGGTCTTCTCCCGCGCGGCGGGAGATGCTCACCGCTTGGTGAACTGCGGCGCCTTGCGCGCCTTCTTGAGGCCGTACTTCTTGCTCTCCTTGCGGCGCGAGTCGCGGGTGAGGAGACCGGCCTTCTTGAGCGCGGGGCGCGACTCGGGATCGATCTCGATCAGTGAACGGGCGATCGCCATGCGCAGCGCGCCGGCCTGACCGTTCACGCCACCCCCGAAGATGTTGGCGTCCACGTCGAAGGAGGTCTCGCGCCCGGAGACGCGGAGGGCCTCGGTGACGACCATGCGCTGGGTCGCGGTCGTGAAGTAGGCCTCGATGGGCCGTCCGTTCACGGTGACCTTTCCGCTGCCGGCTCGCACGACAGCGCGCGCGACAGCCTCCTTGCGGCGGCCGGTGGTCTGGGTGAGGGGTGCGTTGGACACTGCGGCTCCTTGTGCGGCGTGGGAGATCAGCGCCTCGCGCCGCTGATCTCGAGGACCTTGGGGTTCTGTGCGGCGTGCGGGTGCTCCGGGCCCGCGTACACCTTCAACTTCCCGACCATCTGGCGCCCGAGGGGGCCCTTGGGCAGCATGCCCGCGACCGAGCGGCGGATCGCATCGGCGGGCTTGCGCTCCAGCAGAGTGCGGTACGACTCGCTCTTCAGACCGCCGGGGTAGCCCGAGTAGGTGTAGATGGTCTTGGCGTCGGCCTTGCCGGAGGTCATCACGATCTTGGAGGCATTCACGATGATGACGTGGTCGCCGGTGTCCAGGTGCGGGGCGAAGATCGGCTTGTGCTTGCCGCGCAGGATGCGCGCGACCTCGGTGCAGAGGCGCCCGAGCACCATGCCCTCGGCGTCGACGACGTGCCAGGCGCGCTCGATCTCGCTCATTTTGGGTGTGTAGGTCGGCATGGACATCCTCGGAGGTGCTTCCCGTGGACCGAGCGGCGCACCGCATCGTTTCAGGGACTTGCCAAGGATAGGGGCGGTCTCGTCGCCCCCACAACCGGCCCGACCGGACCCGATCAGGGGTGGACGCGGGTGCCGTCGTAGCCCACGTCCCACAGCACGAGCCCGTGCGGAGGAGCCACGGGGGACCCGTGGGAACGATCCCCGGCGAGCAGCACGGCCCTGGTGTCACTCGGGGGTCGCTTGCGCAGACCCACATCGACGCAGAACCCGACGATCGCGCGCACCATCTGGTGACAGAAGGCGTTGGCCCTGATCTCAAAGACCAGGGTTCGCCCTGCGTCGGGAGGATCCCCCGCGACCCACCGCGCGACAAATACTCGCCGGTGCAGCGACTTGTGCTCGCCGTCGGGGCCCACGGCCCGCCGGCAGAACGCTGCAAAATCCTGCTCCCCGTGCAGTGCGTCGCAGGCCAAGTTCATGAGCACCGTGTCGAGTGGTCGCGGCACGTGCCAGGCACGGTCGGTGAGCAACGGATCAGGCTCGGCCTGGTTCAGGACGGTGTAGCGGTACGAGCGCCATGTCGCGCTGCGTCGCGCATCGAAGCCGGGATCGGTCCACATCGCATCGGAGACCGCGACAGCGGGTCCGCAGAGCGCATTGACCCCACGAACCATCGCAGTGAGATCGGTGCCGACCGGTGCGTCGAACGACACGACCTGTCCCCTCGCGTGGACACCCGCATCCGTGCGACCAGCCGCACTCATCTCCACGTTCGAGCCAAGCACGGTCGAGACCGCGTGAACGAGCACAGCCTCGACGGTGTCGACGGCCTCGTTGCGGGCGAACCCGTGGAACCCCGCCCCGTGGTAGGTCACGCGCAGACGAACGCGCCCGCGAGCGGGTCCGATTCCCGTGTCCTCCGGCAGGTTGCTCACTGCCGCACCCGGATCCGTCGTCGGTGACCCGTCGAGGCTGGCGGTCGACTCAGACCAGTTCGATCCGCGCCATCGGTGCGGCGTCGCCCTGGCGGGTGCCGAGCTTGAGGATGCGGATGTACCCACCGTTGCGCTGGGCGTACCTCGGCGCGACTTCCTTCACCAGTTTTGCGGTCATCTCAGAGTCGCCGAGGTACCCCTGGATCTGGCGCATGAGGTGGACGCGACGGGCCGAGCCGTCCTCGGAACCGTGGGCCTTCTTGGCCTTGGTGATCAACTTCTCTGCGACCGGGCGCAGGGCCTTGGCCTTGGCCTCGGTCGTCACGATCCCCTCGGCCGCGAACAACGAGGCGGCCATGTTGGCGAGCAACAGGCGCTGGTGCGCGGCGCTGCCGCCGAATCGTGGTGCACGGCGCGGTGTGGGCATGATCGTCCCCTTCTTCCAATACTGGGTCAGCCGCGCAACGCGAGACCGCGCTCATCGAGCTTCTGGATGATTTCATCCAGGCTCTTCTGGCCGAAGTTGGTGATGTTGAGCAGATCGTCGGTCGTGCGGATGAGCAGCTCGCCGATCGTGTTGATCTGTGCGCGCTTCAGACAGTTCCTCGGACGCTCGGAGAGGTCGAGATCCTCGATCGGCAGGTCCAGGTCGGGAACGTTCTCCTTGGCGCCCATCGGCTCGCTCAATTCGAGGGACTGGGGCTCCTCGGAGAGCGTCGCGATGAGGTCCACGAGCGAGCGCAGCGTCGCGGCCGACGAGGCGAGTGCCTCGCGCGGGCTGATCGAACCGTCGGTCTCGATGTCGAGGACGAGACGGTCGTAGTTGGTGCTCTGGGCCACGCGGGTCGGCTCGACGTCGAAGGTGACGCGGCGAACCGGCGAGAAGATCGCGTCGATCGGGATCACACCGATGATGCGGCTGTCGGCATCGCGATCGGTCGACAGGTACCCACGCCCCCGCTCGATCGTCAGGTCGACGGCCAGGTGGCCACCGGCATTGAGAGTGACGAGATGGAGCTCCGGGTTCAGCACCTGGAAGTCCGCGGTCACGGGAAGGTCGGCCGCGGTCACGGTCTTCGGGCCGCGAACGTCCAGGCGGACCATGACGGGCTCGTCGGAGGTCGAGACCACCACGACGTCCTTCAGGTTGAGGATGAACTCGGTGACGTCCTCGGTCATGCCCTTGATGGTGGAGAACTCGTGCTCGACCGCGTCGAATTTCACCGTGGTGATCGCCGCGCCGGGGATCGAGGAGAGAAGTGCGCGGCGCAGCGAGTTTCCGATCGTGTGGCCAAAGCCGGGTTCGAGCGGGCCGACCGCGAAGCGCTGGCGCGTGGGGTGGTCATCGCCGAGTGCTTCGACGGAGGGACGCTGGATGACAAGCATGGTGGGCTCCTGTGGGGTGTCCGGGATTACTTCGAGTAGAGCTCGACGATGAGCTGCTCGCGAACGGGCACGTCGATGTGGTCGCGCTGGGGCAGGTCGCGCACGGTGACCTGCTTGTCACCACCCTCGAGCCAGCCGACGAGTGGACGGTCGAGGGTGTCGATGTTGTGCTGGATCTGGATCATCTGGGCCGCCCTGGGAGACAGCGAGACGACGTCTCCGCGGCGCACGCGGTACGACGCGACATCGACACGCTTGCCGTCCACCTGGATCAGGCCGTGAGAGACGAACTGACGGGCCTGCGGACGCGTCGAGGCCCACCCGGCGCGGAACACCACGTTGTCGAGGCGCTGCTCGAGGAGACGCAGCAGGTTCTCGCCGGTCGGGCCTTGGAGGCGAGTGGCCTCCTCGTAGGTGCGACGGAACTGGCGCTCCAGCACGCCGTAGATGTACTTGGCCTTCTGCTTCTCCTGCATCTGGGCCAGGTATTCGCTGCCCTGTCCGCGCCGACGCGTGCGACCGTGCGCACCCGGGGGGAACGGACGACGGTCGAGGGCGCGGGAACCCTTGGGATTCTCGAAGATGTTGGTGCTCAGGCGACGCGAGACGCGCACCCTCGGTCCGGTGTAGCGCGCCATCGTCAGCTCCTCGCCCGCTTCGGACGGCGACAGCCGTTGTGCGGCACCGGCGTCACGTCCTTGATACCGGAAACCTCGATGCCCGCGTTCTGGATCGAGCGCAGTGCGGTGTCGCGACCCGAACCCGGGCCCTTCACGTGCACCTCGGCACGACGCAGACCGTGCTCCATCGCGGCCTTGGCGGCCTTCTCGGCGGCCATCTGGGCCGCGAAGGGGGTCGACTTGCGCGAGCCCTTGAAGCCCACGCCACCGGAGGAGGCCCATGCGATGACGTTGCCCTCGGTGTCGGTGATCGACACGATCGTGTTGTTGAACGAGCTCTTGATGTGGACTACACCGGCCGTGACGTTCTTGCGCTCGCGCTTGCGGGGACGGCGGCCGCCCGCCTGTGACTTGGCCATCGGAGTTACCTCACTGCCTTCTTCTTGTTGGCAACGGTCTTTTTCGGTCCCTTGCGGGTGCGCGCGTTGGTGTGCGTGCGCTGCCCACGCACGGGCAGGCCCTTGCGGTGGCGCACCCCCTGGAGACAGCCGATCTCGACCTTGCGCTTGATGTCCTGCTGCACGTCGCGGCGCAGGTCACCCTCGACCGTGATGTTCTGGTCGATCCATGCGCGGATGCGGTTCAATTCGTCCTCTGTCAGGTCGCGCACGCGGGTGCTTGCATCGAGCCCCGTCAACTCGCAGATGCGCTTGGCGGTGGGACGGCCGATACCAAAGACGTACGTGAGGGCGATCTCGAGCCGCTTCTCGCGCGGGATGTCGATGCCGGAAATTCTTGCCATGACTGTGGGTGTCCTCGATCGTGTCGTTTCGTTCTCAGCCCTGGCGCTGCTTGTGCCGGGGGTTCTCGCATATGACCATCACGCGCCCGTGGCGACGGACGACCTTGCACTTCTCGCAGATTTTCTTGACGCTCGGGCGTACCTTCATGCTGCTCTCACTTGAACCTGTATGTGATGCGACCCCGGGTGAGGTCGTACGGGGTCAACTCGACCTGGACTTTGTCGCCGGGGAGGATGCGGATGTAGTGCATGCGCATCTTGCCCGAAATGTGCGCGAGCACCTTGTGCCCGTTCTCGAGCTCGACCCTGAACATGGCGTTCGGGAGCGACTCGAGAATCGTGCCCTCGAGCACGATCGCATCTTCCTTGGGCTTTGCCAGAACGGTCTCCTTCGGTCCCGGGGGACGACAGTCCCCGCGACGACCAGCCACAGGGACGAGAAACGAGGCTATCGGCGGCCCGGACCGGTCCCAAGTGGGAGATCCCCGGGTCATCTCGTCGTTTCCACCGCCCGGGTGAGCCGATCGAAGACCTCGTCGGGGGTCCCCGTCCCCCCGACCGCGACCATCCGGGAGGAGCGCCCGTAGTACTCGATCAGGGGTTGGGTCTGGGTCTCGTAGAGGTCGAGGCGGTTGTTGATGGCCTCGGTTGTGTCGTCGTCCCGCTGGACCACGTCTCCCCCGCAGTTGTCGCAGATCCACGGCCGCGGGTCCCGTCCGGTGGCTTGATAGTTCGCCCCGCAGTCGCGGCAGACGCGGCGGGCCAGGAGCCGCGAGAGCACGACCTCGCGGGGCACCTCCAAATCGATCGCCAATTCCACTCCTCGGTCACCGCCGATCTCGTCGAGAGCGAGCGCCTGGGTCACGGTGCGCGGGAACCCGTCCAGGATGAAACCGCGCTCGTGCGCATCCTCGGCCGACAGTCGTTCGCGCACCAGCCCGATCATGATCTCGTCGTTCACCAGTCCACCGGCATCGGTGACGGCCTTGGCGGACTTGCCGAGCGGCGTTCCCTCGCGCACGGCCGCACGCAGCATGTCCCCGGTCGATATGTGGGGAACCACGAAGTGACGGGACAGGCGCACGCACTGCGTGCCCTTCCCCGAACCCTGGCGCCCGAGGATGACGAGACGAACTCCCGGAATCATCGCGATTATCCCCCGAGGGGAACCCTCACTTCAGGAAGCCCTCGTAGTTGCGCAACATCAACTGGCTGTCGATCTGGCGCATCAACTCCAGTGCCACGCCCACCGCGATGAGCACGGTGGTCCCCGCGAACGGGAACGACTGCACGTCGCCCGCCCACAAGATGATGTAGGGGAGGATCGCGATGAAGGCGACGAAGAGGGCGCCGGGCAGGGTGATGCGGTTCACGGTCTTCGCGAAGTAGCCCTCGGTCTGCGGTCCCGGGCGGATGCCGGGGATGAAACCACCCTGTTTGCGCAGCTGGTCGGCCTGGCGCACCGGGTCGAAGGCGATCGAGTTGTAGAAGTACGCGAAGGCGACGATGAGCAGGAAGAAGCCGACGATGTACACCAGGTTCTGGCTGTTCACCAGGAAGTCGTTCACGAACCCGGCGATCGACCCGCGCCATCCCTCGGCACTACCGAGCATGTTCGAGAACAGCACCGGCAGCAGCAGCACCGACGAGGCGAAGATGATCGGGACGACACCGGCCTGGTTGACCTTGAGCGGGATGTAGGTGTTCTGCCCGCCGGTCATGCGACGCCCCACCTGGCGCTTGGCGAAGGTGACGGGGATGCGGCGCTGTCCGAGTTCCACGCGCACGACCGCGGCGAGGATGCCGAGCGACACCGCCACGAGGATCCCGAAGATGATGAACTTCTTGGCCTGCAGGATCGAGTAGTAGCTGTAGGGCAGACCCGACACCACGGAGGCGAAGATGAGCACAGACATGCCGTTGGAGATGCCCCGCTGGCTGATCAACTCGCCGACCCACATCAGCAGCGCCGTTCCCGCCACGAGTGTCGGTATCACGAGCAGCGCGCGCGGCATGAACGGATCGAGCAGCACCACGTCGGGTGCCTGCGCGGCCGCGCCGAGGAAGGCCGAGCCATTCCCCTGGCCGAATATGAAGGTGAGACCGGCGCCCTGGAGCAGCGCGATTGCGATCGCCACGTATCGGGTGGTCTGGGTGATCTTGCGCTGACCGACTGCGCCCATCTCCTGCCACTCCTGGAGCTTCGGGATGACGACGTTGAGCACCTGCATGATGATGCTGGCGGTGATGTAGGGCATGATCCCGAGCGCGAAGATCGAGAACGAGCCGAACGCGCCGCCCGAGAAAAGGTTCAGGAACCCCAGTGCTCCCTGGGAGTTGGCCGCCTCGCGCAGCTGCGCGACGGCACCAGCGTCGACGCCGGGCACCCGGAGCGCGGACCCGAAGCGGTAGACGAGGATCATCAGGAGCGTGAAGAAGACCTTCCTGCGGAGGTCCTCGACCCTGAAGATGTTGCCGACGTTGCCGAACACTTCCGTCTCCTTGCGTCTCTGATGTCTCTGTCGAGCCGCGGTCCCGACCCGCCGATGACGGCGGGAACCCGGGTCAGCGGTTGGTGAACTGGTTGCCCTTGGCGGGGGGGCGCACCTTGTGCGGCAGCGGGATCAGGATGACCGATCCACCGGCTGCCACGATCGCGCGCTCGGCCGCCTTGGACACCGCATGCGCCGACACCTTGACCGGGATCGAGATCTCGCCCCGGGCGAGCACCTTGACGAGCGTGCCCTTGTGGGCGACACCCCGTGCCACGAGGATCTCGGGTGTGACCTCGGCGAGGCCGAGTTGGGAGAGCGAGTCGAGGTTCACCGCGTAGTACTCCACGCGGAACGGGTTGTTGAAGCCCTTCAACTTCGGCACGCGCTGCTTGAGGGGCATCTGGCCCCCCTCGAAACCGCGCGCGACGGTGTTGCGGGCGTACTGACCCTTCGTGCCTCGGCCAGCGGTCTTGCCACCCTTGCCACCGATGCCGCGACCGACGCGCTTGCGGCGCTTCGTGCTGCCCGGTGCGGGTGCGAGTTCGTGTACGCGCATGATCAATCGTTCTCCTCGATGTCGATGAGATGGGGCACCCGGGCAATCATCCCGCGGATCTCGGGACGGTCGGGCAGCACATTGGTGTCGCCGATCTTGCGCAGACCGAGCGCACGCAGAGTCCCGCGGTTCTTGGGCTTTTCGCTGATGCGCGACCGGCGAAGGGTGACGGTGATGGTCTTGGCCATCTCAGTGCACCTCCCCCGTGGCGGCGGCCCGCTTGCGGTCGTTGTAGGCCTTCAACATCCCCTTGGGCGCGAAGGAGTCGACCGGGATCCCCCGACGCTTTGCAACCACGTCGGGACGCTGCAGCTGCTTGAGTCCCTCGATCGTGGCGCGCGCGACGTTGATGTGGTTCGCCGAGCCGAGCGACTTGGCGAGCACGTCGTGGATGCCGGCCTCCTCGAGGATGACGCGGGCGGCACCCCCGGCGATGACTCCCGTACCGGGGGCGGCGGGCTTGAGCAGCACACGACCGGCACCGGAGATGCCCAGGATCGGGTGCGTGATGGTCGAACCGGCCAATGCGACATCGAACATGTTGCGTTTGGCCTCCTCGGTCCCCTTCTGGATCGCGAGCGGGACTTCCTTGGCCTTGCCGTAGCCGAGACCCACCCGACCATTGCCGTCACCCACCACGACGAGCGCGGTGAACGAGAAGCGACGACCGCCCTGGACGACCTTGGCGACCCGGTTGATGTGGATCACGCGCGACTCGCGGAGCGCACCCGGCTCGGGTGCCGCGCCCGGGGCGCCGGCGGCATTCGTTGTGTTGCTCATCAGAACTCCAGTCCTGCTCCGCGCGCGGCCTCGGCGGCCGCGGCGACACGTCCGTGGTAGGCGTACCCGCCACGGTCGAAAACGACGGCAGTGATCCCTGCGGCCTTGGCGCGCTCGGCGATCAACTGCCCGACCTTGGAGGCCGCCTCGACGGTGGAACCGCTGGCACCGCGCATGTCGGCCTCGACGGACGACGCAGCCGCGATGGTGTGGCCAGCGTCATCATCGATGAGTTGCATGTTGAAGTGCTTGTTGGTGCGGTGGACCGCGAGGCGCGGGCGTGCCGCGGTGCCACGGATCTTCTTGCGCACGCGGCGGTGGCGTCGGATGCGCTGCTCGCGACGGATCTTTGCGATGTTGGGCATTGTTCCTACTTCTTCCCCGTCTTGCCGGCCTTGCGGAGGACGCGCTCGTCCAGGTATCGCACGCCCTTGCCCTTGTATGGCTCGGGCCGGCGGATCGAGCGGATGTCGGCGGCCACTTGGCCGACGAGCTCCTTGTCGATGCCCCTCACGATCACGCGGGTCTGGGCGGGCACCTCGAAGGTGATGCCGTCGGGCGCGGGCACGATCACCGGGTGGGAGAACCCGAGCGCGAGGCGCAGATTCTGGCCCTGGGTCTCGGCGCGGTACCCCACACCGACGATCTCGAGCTCCTTGGCGAACCCCTCGGTCACGCCCACGACCATGTTGTTGACGAGCGTGCGCGACAGCCCGTGCAGCGAGCGGCTCTGGCGCTCGTCGTTCGGGCGCTCGACGAGGACCGTCGAGTCGTGCTTGCGCACGCTGATCCCCCCGGGGATCTCGCGCGTCAGGGTGCCCTTCGGGCCCTTGACGGTGACGGTGTTCCCCGCGATCGAGACGTCGACCCCGGACGGGATCGAGATGGGGCTTCTTCCGATTCGTGACATGTCGACTACCTCCCGGTCACCAGACGAAACAGAGGACTTCGCCCCCGACCTTGCGCTTGCGCGCCTCGCGGTCGGTCATGAGCCCGTGGCTGGTGGACAGGACGGCGACGCCGAGGCCGCCGAGCACGCGCGGGACCTGCTTGGAGGAGCGGTACACGCGCAGACCCGGGGTCGACACCCTCGTCAGGCCGCTGATCGTGCGATGGCGGTCGTCGGAGTACTTCATCTGGACGGTGAGCTCGTTGCCGGGCCCCTTGCGCGAGGGCGCCACGGCATAGTCGGCTATGTAGCCCTCCTTCTTGAGGATCTCGGCGAGAGCCACCTTCTGCTTCGAGGAGGGCATCACCACGGTCTCCTTCAGCGCGGTGTTCGCGTTGCGGATGCGGGTGAGCATGTCGGCGATCGGATCGGTCATCATGTCGCTACCTCACCAGCTCGCCTTCGTCACGCCGGGGATCTCCCCCGCGTGGACCATCTCACGGAGGCAGACGCGGCACAGGCCGAACTTGCGGTACACCGAACGGGCGCGGCCGCACTTGCGGCAGCGGGTGTAGGCGCGAACCTTGAACTTGGGCTTCGCGTTCGCCTTGTTGATCAGAGACTTCTTGGCCACTTGGTCACCTACTTCTTGCCACCGCGGACCGGTCCACGGGGGCTCGCCTTGCGGCGCGGGGCGGAGCCGCCCTCGTTGCCGCGCTTGAACGGGAATCCGAACGCATCCAGCAGGGCACGGCCCTGCTCGTCGGTCGCGGCAGTCGTCACGATCGTGATGTCCATGCCGCGCGGAGCATCGATCTTGTCGTAGTCGATCTCAGGGAACACGGTCTGCTCCGCGAGTCCGAACGTGTAGTTGCCACGGCCGTCCCAGGAATGGGCCGGCAGGCCGCGGAAGTCGCGGATGCGCGGGATCGCGATCGACACGAGGCGGTCGAAGAACTCCCACATGCGGTCGCCGCGGAGTGTCACCTTGCATCCGATTGCCTGGTCCTCGCGCAACTTGAATCCCGCGATCGAGTCGCGCGACTTGGTCACCACGGGCTTCTGGCCCGAGATGGCGGTGAGGTCGGCCACGGCACCCTCGAGCAGTGAGGGCTGCTGGGTGGCCCTGCCGACACCCATGTTGATCACGATCTTGTCGAGTGTGGGCACCTGCATGGGGTTTGCCAGACCGAGGGACGCGAGCAACTGGGCCCGGATCTCGGAGTTGTACCTGGTGCGCAGGCGCGGAGCGGTCGTTGTCGTCATCAGACTTCATCCCCCGTCTTCTTGGCGACACGCACTTTCGTGCCATCGCTCTTGACCTTGTAGCCGAGCCTTGTCGGCTTGCCCTTGTGCACGAACATCACGTTCGAGGCGTCGATGGGCATCGCCTTCTCGATGATGTCGGCCTTCTGGGTCGCGCTGCGCGCCTTCGTGTGGCGCTTCACCACGTTGACACCCTGCACGACCACCTTGTTCTCGTCGGGCAGGATCTCGAGGACCTCGCCCTCCCTGTTGATGTCCTTGCCGGCGATCACCTTCACCGTGTCTCCCTTGCGCAACTTCATGATCACAGCACCTCCGGGGCAAGCGAGACGATCCTCATGAATTTCTTGTCGCGCAGCTCGCGGCCCACCGGACCGAAGATGCGGGTTCCGCGGGGAGTGAGATCCTCCTTGATGAGGACGGCCGCATTCTCGTCGAACCGGATGTAACTGCCGTCGGGACGGCGCTTCTCCTTCTTGACGCGCACCACCACGCAGCGCACGACCTCACCCTTCTTGACGCCGGTGCCGGGGATCGCATCCTTGACGGTTCCGATGAAGACGTCACCGATCGATGCGTAGCGGCGACGGGTCCCGCCGAGGACCTTGATGACGAGGACCTCCTTGGCTCCGCTGTTGTCGGCGACTCGGAGGCGGGACTCTTGCTGGATCACTTCGCACGCTCCAGGATCTCGACGATCCGCCAGCGCTTGGTCTTCGACATCGGGCGCGTCTCCATGACCCGCACGCGGTCGCCGACCTTGGCGTCGTTCTTCTCGTCGTGCGCGTAGAGCTTCTTGGTGCGCAGCACGAACTTGTCGTACTTGGCGTGGCGCACGCGCTCCACGACGGCCACGACGACCGTCTGGTTCATCTTGTCGGACACGACTGTGCCCTCCCGCACCTTGCGCGCACTGCGCTCGGCGGTCTCGGTTGTCTCTGCCATGGGTCGGCTCACTTCCCTGCTGCCTCGGCCGCGGCAATCTCACGCGCGCGGATGAGGGTGTTGATTCGTGCGATCCGGCGGCGGGCCTTGCCCAACTCGTGGTGCGAGTCGAGCTGGCCGGTGGCGTGGCGGAACCTCAGGTTCAGCGCCTCCTGCTTGGTCGCGCGCAGTTCGGCGAGCAAGGAGGCGAGGTCCATCTCGCGCAGATTGTCGTTGGAACGTGCCATGTCGTCGTCCTTCCTCCTCAGATCGGCTCGTCGCGCGAGATCACGCGGGCCTTGATCGGGAGCTTCTGCACCGCACGCTCGAGCGCCGCCTTGGCGACGTCGGCGCTCGGGTAGGAGAGCTCGAAGAGGATGCGACCCGGCTTGACGACCGCGACCCAGAATTCGGGGTTGCCCTTGCCCGAGCCCATGCGGGTCTCGGCCGGCTTCTTGGTGACGGGCTTGTCCGGGAACACGTTGATCCAGACCTTGCCGCCACGCTTGATGTGGCGCGTCATCGCGATACGCGCGGCCTCGATCTGGCGGGCGGTGATCCAACCCGGCTCGAGCGCCTGGATGCCGAACTCGCCGAAGGCGAGCGACGTCGCACCCTTGGAGTTGCCGTTCGTGCGACCGCGCTGCTGCTTGCGGTGCTTGACCTTGCGTGGCATCAGCATGGTCAGTCCTCCCCCCGCAGCTTCGGGGTCTCGTGCGGGTCGTGCAGACGACGCTCGATCGCCTCCTCCTCCTCGAGAAGGCGCTCGAACTCGGGGTCGGCCTCCTTGACGAGCGGGGTGACCTCGGCCTCTGGCGCCTCGGCCACGCGCGGTCCCGCCGACGACACGACTCGGCGCGGCGCGGCCTGCTCGGTGGGCGCCTGACCTGCTGTCTCACCAACGGCCATCGCGGCCTCGCGCGAGATCTTGTCCTGGGCCGAGCTCTTGTACGGGAGGATGTCGCCCTTGTAGAGCCACACCTTCACGCCGACGCGACCCGAACCGGTGCGCGCCTCGCGGAACCCGTAGTCGATGTCGGCGCGCAGCGTGTGCAACGGAACGCGACCTTCGCGGTACCACTCGGTGCGGCTCATCTCGGCGCCACCGAGGCGACCCGAGCACTGGATGCGGATTCCGAGTGCGCCGAACTTCTGGGCGTTCTGCACGGCACGCTTCATGGCGCGGCGGAATGCGATGCGGTTCACGAGCTGGTCGGCTACGCCCTGGGCGATGAGCGCCGCGTCGAGTTCGGCCTGCTTGATCTCAACGATGTTCAGCTGGAGACGGTTGTTGCCGGTGATGCGCGCCAGTCCCTGGCGCAGTTCGTCGGCCTTGGCCCCCTTGCGACCGATGACGATCCCGGGGCGCGCGGTGTGGACGTCGATGCGCAGCTTGTCGGTGGTGCGCTCGACCTCGACGCGGCTCACCGCGGCGTCTTCGAGGGTGGTCATCAGGTACTCGCGGATCTTCCAGTCCTCGGTCAGGTAGTCCTTGTACTGGCGCTCGCTGAACCAGCGGCTCTTCCAATCCGTGGTGACGCCGAGTCGGAACCCGTACGGATTGATCTTCTGGCCCATCAGTTGCCCGCTTCCTCAGCCGCGTCGTCGGTATCCGCTGCCGACGATGCCCCGTCGGCGGTCCCGTCCCTGCGGCTGGCCGCCACTCGCGCGGCTCGGCTGGCCGCCACTCGGGCACCGCGTCCACCACCCTGCTTGACGGTCTTGGCCTCGCGCACGGCGAGCTGCGCGTCGTCCATCGTGTCGACGATCACGGTGATGTGGCAGGTGCGCTTGTTGATGCGACCGGCACGACCCTTGGCGCGCGGACGGAAGCGCTTGAGTGTCGGACCCTCGTCGGCGAAGCACGCACGAACATAGAGGTCGTCGGCGTCCTTCTCGTCGTTGGCCACGGCATTGGCGACCGCCGATGCGAGCACCTTGCGCACGAGGCGCGCGGCCTCGCGATCGGTGAACTCGAGGATTTCGTCGGCCGTCTTCACGTCGGCGTTTCGGATCAGGTTCAGGACCACGCGGGCCTTGGACGCCGACGAGCGCACGTAGCGCGCCTCGGCCCTTGTGCCACCCCTCGTGCCGTGGGGGTCGCGGTTCGATTCGTTGAGCTTGGGACCGGGCATGGTTACTTCTTCACTGCCTTCTCTTGTCTGGCATGGGCACGGAACGTGCGCGTGGGCGAGAACTCACCCAGCTTGTGGCCGACCATGGACTCGGTGACGTACACGGGGACGTGCTTGCGGCCGTCATGCACGGCGAGGGTGTGCCCGACCATGTCGGGCACGATCGTGGAGCGCCGCGACCACGTCTTGATCACCTTGCGATCGCCCGACTCGTTCGCCGCGTCGATCTTCCTGAGCAGGTGCTCGTCCACGAACGGACCCTTCTTGAGACTGCGGGACACGGTCTACCTCCGACCCTTTCCGGTGCGCCGGCGGCGCACGATGAGCTTCTGCGACGGCTTGTTCTTGTTGCGGGTGCGGCCCTCGGGCTTGCCCCACGGCGACACCGGCGCGCGACCACCGGAGGTCTTGCCCTCACCACCACCGAGCGGGTGGTCGACCGGGTTCATGGCCACGCCACGGGTCTGCGGGCGCACGCCCTTCCAACGATTGCGTCCGGCCTTGCCGATCTTGACGAGCTCGTGCTCGGCGTTGCCGACTTCGCCCACGGTCGCGCGGCAGTCGATGAGCACGCGACGCATCTCCGACGACGGGAGGCGCAGGGTGGCGAAATCGCCGTCCTTGGCGACCAGCTGCACAGCCATGCCCGCCGAACGACCGATCTTGCCGCCCTGTCCGGGACGCAGCTCGACGTTGTGCACCACGGTTCCGACCGGCACGTAGCGCAGTGGCAGCGCGTTGCCCGGCTTGATGTCGGCGCCGTGACCGCTCTCGACTGTTGCGCCGACCTCGAGGCCACTCGGGGCGATGATGTAGCTCTTCGTGCCGTCGGCGTAGTGGAGCAGCGCGATGCGGCAGGTGCGGTTCGGGTCGTACTCGATCGCAGCGACCTTGGCCGTCACTCCGTCCTTGTTGCGCTTGAAGTCGATGATGCGGTACTGGCGCTTGTTGGCACCACCCTTGTGGCGGGCCGTCTTGCGACCGTACGCGTTGCGGCCTCCCGTGTTGTGCTTCGGCGCGAGGAGCGTCTTCTCGGGGGTCGACTTGGTGATCTCGGAGAAATCCGAGACGGTCTGGAACCTGCGACCGGGGCTGGTGGGCTTGCGCTTGCGGATTGCCATGGTGATCTCAGCTTTCGAACAACGGGATCCGGCTGCCCGCCTCGAGGGTCACGATCGCACGCTTGGTCGCGGCGGTCTTGCCCAGTCGGTTGGTGTTGCGCGTGCGACGGAACTTGCCCTTGCGGTTGAGTGTGTTCACCTTCAGGACCTTCACGCCGAAGATCGTCTGGATCGCGTCGTGAATCTCGGGCTTGGTGGCCTCGACATGCACCAGGAAGGTGTAGACGTCGGCCTCCATCAATCCGTAGCTCTTCTCCGACACGACGGGCTTGATGATGATGTCACGCGGGTCCTTCACCGGTTGCTCCCCTGGTCGGCGGTGGCACCGGGCAGGCTCTCGGTCGAGAACAGGACCCAGTCGTTGCAGAGGATGTCGTATGCGTTCAGCTCGCCGGTGAGGATCAATTGGACATCGGGCAGATTGCGGAAGCTCTTGCTCACGTTGTCCTGGTCGCTCGTGACGACCACGAGCACCTTGCCCGACACACCGAGGGCCGCGAGGGCCGCGAGGGCACCCTTGGTGCTCGGGGCCGGGAGGTTCCACGAGTCGACGACGACGACCCGCCCCTCTGAGTTGCGATCACTGAGAGCCGACGCGAGAGCGAGACGCACCATTTTGCGCGGTGTCTTCTGGCCGTACAGGCGTGGCTTGGGGCCGAGCGCGATGCCACCACCGGAGAAGTGAGGCGCGCGGGTCGACCCCTGGCGGGCACCACCGGTTCCCTTCTGGCGGAACGGCTTCTTGCCTCCACCGGAGACCTCGGCGCGGGTCTTGGTGCTCTGCGTGCCCGAGCGACGGTGCGCGAGCTGGGCGGTGACGACCTGGTGCATCACCGGCACGTTCGGCTGGACGGCGAAGAGCTCATCGGCGAGATCGACGCTGCCGGCGGCCTTGCCCAGGATGTTCTTGACGGAGATCGATGCCATGGCTGTCACCTGACCTTCACCGCGTTGCGGACGATGACGACGCCACCGTTCGGTCCGGGGACCGAACCCTTGACGAGCAGGAGCCCTCGCTCAGGATCGCTCTGGACGACCTCGAGATTCAGCGTGGTGACTTGCTCGTTGCCGAGGTGGCCGGCCATGCGCAGTCCCTTGAAGACCCGACCGGGGAACGAGCACGAGCCGATCGAACCAGGTGCGCGATGGTGCTTGTGGTTGCCGTGGCTCGCGCCCTGGCCGTTGAAGTTGTGCCGCTTCATGCCACCGGCAAAACCCTTGCCCCGGCTCACGGCGGTCACGTCGACCTTGTCTCCGGCCGCCATCACGTCTGCGGCTATTTCCTGGCCGACCGTGAAACCGTCGACCGAATCAAGACGAAGCTCGACGAGACGACGACCGGGTTCGACACCGGATTCACCGGCTTTTGCGAAGTGGCCCTGCTCGGCCTTGGTGAGCTTCGATTCCTTCTGGTGCCCGTAGGTGACCTGGAGTGCAGCGTATCCGTCACGCTCTGTCGTCTTGACCTGGACGACACGCACCGGCTCGACGCGAAGCACGGTGACAGGGATGACGCGTTGGTCATCTCCCCACACCTGTGTCATGCCGACCTTTTCGCCGACGATCGCTTTTTGTGCCATGGCGGCAACCCTTTGTCTCTTGTGTCTCGCAGTGGTGACCCACGCAAATGCTCCGGCAACATCGCTGTCGCCGGAGCACCGGTCCTGGTTGTGCCGTGCGGTTCCCTCGGCGGACGAGCCACCGGTGGGCCTTCACGGACGTCGATTGTGGGATCGACGGTCGATCGTGCGATCCGGGCCGAAGCCCGAAATACGCGAAATCAGAGACTACGGCGGATTCCCTGTCCCCCACAACGAGACCCAGACCATCGGGCGCCCCTGCCTGCCCGGTTACTTGCCATCAGCAAGTTTGCTACCTCGGTGAGAATACCTCACCACGTGTGAGGCTCGGGTGCGACAACGCGACGTCTGGAGAATGGGAAAGAGGGCTCGGCCCGAGAAGGGCCTGCGTGTTGGCGAGTACTCGGCTATCGCGGGTACCGACTGTGGAGCCAGTCGGCCACGATCTCCATCGCCTCGACCCGATGCCCCTCCAGATAATGGGGTGCACCCTTCAGCTCCACATAGGTGCGATCGACCGCCCCGGAGGCCTCCACGATCTCTTTCGCCTGCCACAGCCTGATCTCGGTGTCGGCGGTGGGGTGCACGAGAAGGGTCGGCACCGTCACCTCGGGCATGGTGTCGGCCAACTTTGCGTGGCTGGACAGGCCCGACCAGGTCGAGAGCCAGCCCCGGGCGGTCATCGTGCGGGCCAGCCCACCCCGGCCATAGTTGGCCTCGAAGGGGTCGGGGAAGGCGAAGAGTGAGCCCATCGGACGCTCATCGGGGTCGATCGAGAGATCGAGATAGGCCGGATCGGCCAAGGTGCGATTGATCACCATGTACTTGGCGAACACCCGCTTCGCGCGCGCATCGCGCCAGGCCCGGGGATCGGTCGCCTTGTCGATGCCTTTCAACATCGTCCCCGCCGCTTCCGACTCCACGATCGACTGCTTGGCGATCTCATCGAGTCGTGCGACACGTGCGGCCTGGGCGGCGCGGTAGGTGGCAAGCCACTGCACGTCGTACGAGCAGGGTTCGGGCCACGGTCGCCACCCGTTGTCGGGGTCATACATGTCGAGCTCTGGCACCCGACTGAACGGATCACTCTCGTCGGCCACGGAGGGGTCGATCACCTGGAGCATGAAGACCCCCTCGCCGGGGTGTGCCGCCATGCCGACCCACCCATCGCCGATCCCGAGTTGGGCGTTCGCCATGGCCATCAACGACCCGCCACCCGAGTTGCCGAGCAGGACCACCGACTCCGCGCCGCGACGGATCATCTCGTCATGGGCGGCCTTCACGTCCACGATGCACGCCTCGTGCAGACAGTCGGTGTCGTTGTTCATGTAGCGGGTCGCGAAGCCGAGCACCGCGTAGCCAGCCGCCGCGAGCAACGGACACGCGTAGTGAACGCTGAAATCACCGCGCGGATGGGTCAGGATCACCGCCGTCCTCCACGTCCCGCGCGGTGGAGTCCACAGGATCCCGCGCACGAGCGCGCCGTCGGGGGTCACGATCCGCACCGACTCCCGCCCGATCTCCGTCGATGGGGCGTCCTCGGCGAGCGGCCAGTAGTTGAGACCGAACGGACGCCGGCCGCCGAGGTGGTGGTCGAGAGGATGATCTGGGTCAGCGAGCATCATCAACCGCGGACGTCGGCTTCGGCGATCGCCTTGGCACCCGGATAATCGGCCTTGCCGTTCGGTGCCCGCGGCACCTCCGCGCAGAACACGACGCGCTTGGGTGCCTTGTAGCCGGAGAGTTCGGTCTTGACCGAGGCGATGACGTCATTCTCCGAGGGTGATGAGGTGCCGTCAATGGACGCGACCGCGACCACGATCTGTCCCCACTTGTCGTCGGGGAGGCCCACCACCAGGCAATCGGCGATGCCCGCGACACGCTTCACGGCCTCCTCGACCTCCTCGGGGAAGACCTTCTCTCCCGCGGTGTTGATCACCTGGCTGCCCCGACCGAGCAGGACGAGCTGGCCGTTCTCGTCGAAGGTCGCGAGATCGCCCGGGAACGAGTAGCGCACACCGCCGATGACACGGAACGTGCGCGCCGACTTCTCGGGATCCTTGAAGTAGCCGAACGGGGTCAAGCCACCGTTGGCGACCTTTCCGGTCCGACCATCACCGGGGAGGACCTCGACATCGTCGTCGTCGAACACTCTCGTCGTCGGGTTCATCACGAACTTGGCCGTCGGGGCCTTGACGTCGCGGGTCGAGATGCTGGCGGCCATGCCACCCTCGGTCGAGCCCATCGCATCCACGAGCATGATGTCGGGGATGTGGTCGAGCAGTCGCTGTTTGATCTCGGCGGTCCACATGACCCCCGAGGAGGTCATCCTCTGGAGCGACGACGTGTCGAAGGCCCGGCCCGACCTCGCGGCCGCATCGAGCGCATCGGCGATCGGGCGTGCGAACGCATCCCCCACGATCACGACCTGGGCGACGCGTTCCTGCTCCACCAGCTCGAGCAGTTCGTCGGCATCGAACCTCTTCGATGGGAGCAGGGCCACGGTGCTGCCCGTGCAATGGGGCATCATCGCCCCGATCCACATCCCCGTTCCGTGCATCAACGGGCAACACGGAGCCGAGACCCACGGACCCTCGGCACGCCGCTTCTCACCGATGGCGGCCGCCATCTCGGCCACCGTCGGTGGCATCGGCATCGCCTGGGCGTTGAACCCGTTGAGGGCGAACGCCGAACTGATGTCGCCCATCGTGTACATCACGCCCTTGGGCATCCCGGTGGTGCCACCCGTGTAGAGCATGTAGACGTCGTCGTCGGATCTCTCGATGCGGGGGGCGGGGGCATGCGCGGCCAACAGGTCCTCGTGGCGCATGGCACCGGGCACCGTGGCCGTGCGCTCGTCGTCGTCGACCTCGACCACGAGAACCAGATTCGGCAACCGGTCGATCACCTCGGCGACACGATCAGCGAGCGAGGAGTGGTAGAAGAGCGCGCGACAATCCGCGTTGTCCAGCAGGTACTCGAGTTCCCTGCCCAGATACCGGAAGTTCACGTTGATGGGCACCATGCGCTGCTTGAACGCGGCGAAGTGTGTCTCGAGGTACTCGGGCGAGTTGTACAGGAAGAGACCAACCTTGTCGTCGGGCCCCAGTCCCCCCGCCGTCAGCGCGGCGGCGATCCTCGACGCACGGTTTTCGTACTCGGCCCAGGTGAACCGTCGGTCACCCTGGACGACCGCATCGACATCGGCAATCTCGTCAGCAATCGCCTCCCACAACGTCGCAAAATGAGTCTTCATCGCCCCACCCCCGGGCGAAGTCTGCCACCCCGCGACGCAGGACTCCGACCCCGACCGGGTCAGCTGCCCGGTCTGGCGATGAGCACGGCCTCGAGCTCCTGGCGCTCGCCGTCGCGCTCGATCGAGATCTCGATCTCCTCGCCCGGCGAGAAGTCTCGGATGATCGCGATGAGGGCGTTCTGGCCGGTGATCGTCTGGTCGCCGATCTGCAGGATGATGTCACCTGTCCGGAGACCCGCCTTGTCGGCGGGCGAACCAGACTCGACCTCGGCGACCACGGCGCCGGTGCCGCCGTCGTTGCGATCCGACAGCGAGATGCCCAGATATCCCTGGCGGCGCGGCTCGCCACCGGCCTCGGCTCGAAGCTGCTCGATGACGCGTTTGACCTCGCCGACACCGATGGCGAAGCCGATGTTGTTGGCCGCGGTGTCGAAGCCGCTGCGGGCGACGGCAGTGTTGACGCCGATCACCTCCCCGCGAAGGTTGATGAGCGGACCCCCCGAGTTGCCCGAGGAGATCGCGGCGTCGGTCTGGATGAGTCGATCGAGCGCGCCGGCATTGATCTCGATGGAGCGATTGAGTGCCGACACGATGCCAGCCGTGATGCTCGGCCCGCCGTCGAGGTCGAGGGCATAGCCGACAGCGACCGCGGGATCACCCACGGAGATACCTGCGGGATCAGCGAGCGTGGCGGCGACGAGTCCCGGACCCGGGTTCTTCAACTGCACGAGCGCCAGGTCGTTGCTCGGATCCGAGGCGAGAACCTCGGCCTCGGCGGCCTCGGTGGCGCCGTTCAGGAGGACCCGCACTGTCTTGGCTCCCTCGATCACGTGGTGGTTGGTCACGATCTCGCCGGTGCTCGAGATGATGATCCCGGTGCCCGTCGATCCGCCGCCGCTGGTGACGGCATCGATCGTGACCACACTCGGGGCGATGACCGCGGCTGCACGAGCGACGTTGGTGTCGCCCACCTTGTTCGGGTCGGCCGGAGCCGCCGTCACCATCGGTCCCCCACCACCCACGATGGTCCCGGAATCACCAGCGAGGAGCCCCCCGATGATCCCACCACCCACGGACATGGCCACCACGGCGAGCGCGAGCACGAGTCGGGGCACACCGCGACGCGAGGGCGGAGGATCGGGGGGAAGATCGAACCAGCGGTCGTCAGACATGAGGTTGTTCTATCGCTGCGACGCGCTGTTTGGTGGTCAGACCCGTCACAAAGTCGCCCGGGACGGCTGCCCGGGCCTCAGCCGATCTTGATCTCGATGTCCACACCGGCGGGGATGTCGATGCGCTGCAGGGCCTCGATCGTCTTGTTGTTGTGATCGACAATGTCGATCAGGCGCTTGTGGATCCGCATCTCGAAGTGCTCGCGGGAGTCCTTGTCGATGTGCGGGCCACGGATGACCGTGAAGCGGTGCTTCTCGGTCGGGAGAGGGATTGGACCGCGGATCTTGGCGTTGGTCCGGGTCACGGTCTCCACGATCGCCCGGGTGGACTTGTCGAGGTTGTCGTGGTCGAATGCCTTGAGGCGGATGCGGATGCTCTGGGTGGCCATGGTTGCGTGTCCTACTTGAGGATCTTGATGACGCGGCCAGCACCAACCGTGCGACCACCCTCACGGATCGCGAAACGCAGACCCTCATCCATCGCAATCGGCTTGCCGAGCTCGACCGTCATCGTCACATTGTCACCAGGCATCACCATCTCGGTCCCCGACGGCAGATTGATCGTACCCGTCACATCCGTCGTGCGGAAGAAGAACTGCGGACGGTAATTGTTGAAGAACGGCTTGTGACGACCACCCTCCTCCTTCTTCAACACATACACCTGACCCTCGAACTGGGTGTGGGGAGTGATCGAACCCGGCGCACACAGCACCTGACCACGCTCCACCTCCTCCTTCTTCGTGCCACGCAGCAACGCACCGATGTTGTCGCCCGCCTGACCCTCATCGAGCAACTTGCGGAACATCTCCACACCCGTGCACGTCGTCTTCTGCGTGTCACGCAGACCCACGATCTCGATCTCATCACCGGTGTGCACCTTGCCCTGCTCCACCTTGCCGGTCACCACCGTCCCACGACCCGTGATCGTGAACACATCCTCGATCGGCATCAGGAACGGCTTGTCCAGATCGCGCTTGGGCTCCGGGATCGCCGTGTCGCACGCAGTCATCAACTCCATGACCTTGTCCTGCCACGCAGCATCACCCTCCAACGCCTTCAACGCCGACACACGCACCACGGGCGCGTCATCACCGGGGAACTCGTACTCGTTCAACAAATCCCGGACCTCCATCTCGACCAACTCGAGGAGCTCCTCGTCATCGACCATGTCCGACTTGTTCAACGCCACCACGATGTAGGGAACACCCACCTGACGGGCCAACAACACGTGCTCACGCGTCTGGGGCATCGGACCATCGGTCGCGGCCACCACCAGGATCGCACCATCGACCTGGGCCGCACCGGTGATCATGTTCTTGATGTAGTCCGCGTGACCCGGCATGTCCACGTGCGCATAATGACGCTTCTCGGTCTCGTACTCGATGTGGGCGATCGAAATCGTGATACCACGCGCCTTCTCCTCCGGCGCCTTGTCGATCTGATCGAACGGCATGAAATCCGCCAACCCCCGATCAGCCAACGTCTTGGAGATCGCCGCCGTCAACGTCGTCTTGCCATGGTCGATGTGACCCATCGTCCCGATGTTCACATGCGGCTTGGTGCGCTCGAACTTTGCCTTGCTCATGGGGTCACTCCGTAGTCCGTTTCTCTGCTGTCGTTGGTTGTCAATGTTCTCGGTCCGCTTCGCCGGGCTACTCGCCGCGGACTCGCTTCACGATCTCTGTTGCGATTGCGTCCGGCACCTGCTGGTACGAATGGAACTGCATCGTGTAGGTCGCGCGCCCCTGGGTGCGCGACCGGAGGTCCGTACTGTATCCGAACATCTCGGAAAGGGGAACCTGCGCGCGCACCACCTGGGTGTTGCCGCGTGCCTCCATGCCCTCGATGCGGCCGCGTCGGCTGGACAGATCGCCCATCACGTCGCCCATGTACTCATCCGGCGTCACGACCTCGACAGCCATGATCGGCTCGAGAAGGACGGGGCGCGCCATCTCGGCGGCCTTCTTGAACGCCATCTGACCGGCGATCTTGAACGCCATTTCCGAGGAGTCCACGTCGTGGTACTGGCCATCGACGAGCTTCACGCGAACGTCCACCGTCGGGTACCCGGCGAGCACACCGTTGTCGAGGGCGGACTGGATGCCCTGGTTCGTCGGTTGGATGTACTCGCGCGGGATGCGGCCACCGGTGATCCCGTCGACGAATTCGTAACCGCCTCCGGGCCCGGTCGGCTCGAGGGAGATCTTGACCACGGCGAACTGACCCGAGCCACCCGACTGCTTGATGTGCCGGTACTCGACGGACTCGACCGCCTTGGTGATCGTTTCGCGGTAGGCCACCTGCGGCTTGCCGACGGTCGCCTCGACGTTGAACTCTCGCTGCATGCGGTCCACGAGGATCTCCAGGTGCAACTCGCCCATCCCCGAGATGACCGTCTGGCCGGTCTCCTCGTCGGTGCGGACGCGGAACGTCGGGTCCTCGTCGGAGAGCGACTTGAGCGCCTTGCCGAGTTTGTCCTGGTCGTCCTTGGTCTTGGGCTCGATCGCGACATGGATCACCGGCTCGGGGAACTCCATGCGCTCGAGGATGACGAGATTCGCACGGTCGCACAGTGTGTCACCCGTGGTCGTCTCCTTGAAGCCGAGGCCGGCGACGATGTCGCCGGCCATCGCGACGTCGAGGTCCTCGCGCTGGTTCGCGTGCATGAGAAGGATCCGACCGAGACGCTCCTTGCGCTCCTTGGTCGAGTTGTAGATCTCGTCGCCCTTGTTGATGCTGCCCGAGTAGACGCGGAAGTAGGTCAGCTTGCCGAACGGGTCCGACACGATCTTGAAAGCGAGCGCGGCGAATGGCGCCGACTCGTCGGCTGGGCGCTCGATGACCTCGTCACCCTTCATGTTGGTGCCCTGGGCGGCCGGAATGTCGAGCGGGCTCGGGAGATAGTCAACGACCGCATCGAGCATCGGCTGCACACCCTTGTTCTTGAATGCGGACCCGCAGAGGATCGGCACGAAGTCGAACGCGAGGGTCCCCTTGCGGATCGCGCGCTTGATGTCCTCCTCGGAGACCTCCTCGCCGCCGAGGTACTTCTCCATGAAGTCGTCGTCGCTGGTGGCGATCGTCTCGAACAGTTGGGTCCGGTACTCGTTGGCCTCGTCGAGTTGATCGGCCGGAATGTCGACCTCGTCCCACTTCGCGCCGAGTTCCTCGTCGAGCCAGATGAGGGCCTTCATCTTCACGAGGTCGATCAGACCCGCGAAGGGCTTGTTGCTCTCCGGCCCACCGGCACCGACCGGCAACTGGATCACGGCCGGGGTCGCCTGCAGGCGATCGCGGACCATGTCGATGGTGCGGTAGAAGTTCGCGCCGATGCGGTCCATCTTGTTGATGAAGCAGATCCGGGGCACGTTGTACTTGTTGGCCTGGCGCCAGACGGTCTCGGTCTGGGGCTCGACGCCGGCCACCGAGTCGAAGACGGTCACAGCGCCGTCGAGGACGCGCAGCGACCGCTCGACCTCGATCGTGAAGTCCACGTGGCCCGGGGTGTCGATGATGTTGATGCGGTGGTTGTTCCAGATGCACGTCGTGGCAGCCGAGGTGATCGTGATCCCGCGCTCCTGCTCCTGGGCCATGTGGTCCATGATCGCGGCGCCCTCATGCACCTCGCCGATCTTGTAGCTCTTGCCGGTGTAATAGAGGATGCGCTCGGTCGTGGTCGTCTTGCCCGCGTCGATGTGGGCCATGATGCCGATGTTGCGGGTGCGGTCGAGTGGGTATTCACGCTTGGCCATTGGGATTCACCTGATCCTGGGTGTCGGGGGGTTTGTGTCTATCTGTCGTGCGGGCGCCGACGTCCGCGACGGGACGACGGGGGACGGCCGGAGCCGGCCGGGGTCACCAGCGGTAGTGGGCGAATGCCTTGTTGGACTCGGCCATCTTCTGCATGTCGTCGCGCTTCTTCATCGCGGCACCGAGACCGTTGGCGGCATCCATCAACTCGTTCGCGAGGCATTCGGCCATCGTCTTCTCGCGGCGGTCTCGCGCGTAGTCGACGACCCAGCGGATCGCCAATGTGGAGGCGCGACGGGGTTTCACCTCGACGGGAACCTGGTAGGTGGCGCCTCCGACACGACGGCTGCGCACCTCGAGCGGGGGCTTGATGTTCTCGATCGCGCGCTTGACCGTGGAGAGGGGCTCGGTGCCGGTCTTGGTCTCGATGATCGACATCGCGTCGTACACGATCTTCTCGGCGATGCTCTTCTTCCCGTGGAGCATGACCTTGTTCGTCAGCTGGGTCACGAGGAGCGACCTGTAAATGGGATCGGCGACGAGTTCGCGTCGCGGTGCTGGACCCTTGCGCGGCATCTCTGGCTGCTCCCTGCTCTTACTTCTCGCGCTTCGCGCCGTAACGGCTGCGCGCCTGCTTGCGGTTCTTCACGCCGGCCGCGTCGAGCGCGCCGCGGATGATCTTGTAGCGCACGCCCGGGAGGTCGCGCACGCGACCCCCGCGCACGAGCACGATCGAGTGCTCCTGCAGGTTGTGACCCTCACCGGGGATGTAGGCCGTCACCTCGGCGCCGCTGGTGAGGCGCACGCGCGCGACCTTGCGCAGCGCGGAGTTCGGCTTCTTCGGGGTCTGCGTGAAGACGCGGGTGCACACGCCGCGGCGCTGCGGCGATCCCTTCAGGGCCGGCGTCTTGGTCTTCGACGCCTTCGTGCTGCGACCCTGCCGGATCAACTGCTGGATTGTGGGCACGCACATACCTCTCGTGATGATCGTTTTCGCCGGCCGGAACGACCCCGCAACGGGACCGCGACATGGCCGTCAAGACCCTCCGAGGCTACGGGTGAGCCTTCCCCTGTGGCAACCCGTCGATCACGGTGGACACGGGCGCGTTCCGGAATTGTGACGGCGCACCGGGCCCGTCGGGGGCCGGTGCGCCGACGGCTCGTTCTCAGGGTTGATCGCCGGTGGCGTCGCTGTCCTGCTCCCCCGATGCAGTCTCCTCCGATGCCGCGAGGGTCTCGGCGAGACCTGCGAACGGGGGCTCGACCGGGGCGTCGGTCTCGTGGATCGCCTCGACCTCGGGGGCCGGGATGCCGGACGTGTCGTCCTGCACCGAGTCGGCGAAGTCCGCCGGCTCGTCGGACCCCACCGGCCGGGCGAAGTCGGCCGTGGCATCGGGACTCGTGGTGAGGGTCCCGAGGATCGAGTCCTCGACATCGAGCTCGTCCTGGAGTGTCTCTTCCATGACATAGGTGCCGTGGATGCCCGCCAGGAACGCGGCCGGATCGGACTCATCGCTCGAGAAGTACTCCAGCGGCTGGTAATCCGGCGCGTCGACATCGAAGTACCGGTACTTCTCCATGCCGGTGCCGGCCGGGATCAACTTGCCGATGATGATGTTCTCCTTGAGACCAACGAGATTGTCGGCGCGGCTGCCGATTGCCGCCTCTGTGAGCACCCTGGTGGTCTCTTGGAACGAGGCGGCGGACAGCCAAGAGTCGGTTGCGAGGGACGCCTTGGTGATTCCCATGATCTCGGGACGGCCCTCGGCGGGGCGCTTGCCCTCCTCGACCATCTGGCGGTTCCTGTCACGGAAGACCTTGGCGTCGATCCGGTTGCCCGGGAGGAAAGGGGTGTCCCCCGGCTCCTGGACTCCGACGCGACGGGTCATCTGGCGCACGATCAGCTCGATGTGCTTGTCGTGGATCGCGACTCCCTGGTCGCGATACACCTTCTGCACCTCCTCCACGAGGTACTCCTGGGTCTTGCGGATTCCGAGGATCTCCATGATCTCCTTCGGATCCCAGGGACCGTCGGTGACGGGTGCACCGGCCTCGATGTCCTGCCCGTCGCGGACCCTCACACGGGTTCCCGTCGGGAGCAGCACCGTGTGCTCCTCGCCCTTGTCATCGATCGTGATGACCGGGATCCCCTTGCCCTCGTCCTCGCCGATGCGCACGACACCCGTCGCACGGGACAGCTTGGCCGAGCCCTTGGGGGTGCGCGCCTCGAACAACTCCACCACGCGCGGCAGACCACCCGCGATGTCCTTGCCCGCGACACCACCGGTGTGGAAGGTGCGCATGGTCAGCTGCGTGCCGGGCTCACCGATCGACTGCGCGGCAATGACGCCGACTGCCTCGCCGAGCTCGATCGACTTTCCGGTCGCGAGCGAACGGCCGTAGCACAGCGCGCAGACTCCGAGTGCGGCGTCGCAGGTGAGCACGGAGCGCACCTGCACGCGCTCGACAACCGGGTCGTCACGGAGCGCGACGAGTTCCTCGTCGCCCACGAGCGTGTTCTTGACGAGCACGCTCCCATCGGCGAGGGTCACGTCGTTCAGCAACGCTCGGCCGAACAGCTTGGTCTCGAGGTGGTTGCGCGACTCCTTCGAGTCGGCGCGCACGTTCTCCACCCAGATGCCCAACCGGGTGCCGCAGTCGTCCTCGCGCACGATGAGCTCCTGTGCGACGTCCACCAGACGGCGCGTGAGGTAGCCCGAGTCGGCGGTCCTCAGCGCCGTGTCCACGAGACCCTTCCGGGCGCCCGGGGTGGCGATGAAGTATTCGAGGGTCTCGAGTCCCTCGCGGAAGTTCGAGGTGATCGGGCGGGGAATGGTGTCGCCACGCGGGTTCGACACGAGTCCGCGCATGCCCGCGATTTGGCGCATCTGGGTCATGTTTCCCCGCGCGCCCGAGCCCACCATCATCTCGATCGGGTTGAACCGGTCGACTTTGAACTCCTCGACCATGGCATCTTGCACCTTGGTGGTCGCATCGGTCCAGATCGACACCTCCTGCTGACGGCGCTCACCGTCGGTGATGATGCCGCGGCGGAACTGGGTCTCGACTCGGTCGGCCTGCTTCTCGAACTCCTCGAGGATCTCGCGCTTGCGAACCGGGGTCTTGACGTCCTCGATCGAGACCGTGAGTCCGGACTGCGATGCGTACCGGTAGCAGACCGCCTTTAGTCCGTCGAGGGTCTCGGAGATCGTCGACTTGTCGTAGTGGTCCGAGAGACGCTCGACGATCACACCCATCTCACCCTTTTTCACGGGTGCGACGACGTGGCCGAATCGGGCCGGATAGTCGGCGGGCAATGCCTCCTCGAAGAGCAGGCGACCCGGCGTGGTCGAGAACACCTCGCGACCGCCCTCGGCGGTGCGGGCGCGCATCTCGATGCGGGTGTGGAGGGTGACCCCGGCCTCGTCGAGCGCGCGGAACACCTCCCACTTCTCGCCGAACACGCGTCCCTCGCCCTTGGCTCCCTCGACCAATTCGGTCAGGTAGTAGGCCCCGATGATGAGGTCCTGGGACGGAGTCACGATCGGGCGACCCGATGCCGGCGAGAGGATGTTGTTGGCCGACAACATCAGCACTCGCGCCTCGGCCTGGGCCTCCGACGACAGTGGGAGATGGATGGCCATCTGGTCGCCGTCGAAGTCGGCGTTGAACGCCGTGCACACGAGCGGGTGAATCTGCAGGGCCTTGCCCTCGACCAGAATCGGCTCGAAGGCCTGGATGCCGAGGCGGTGCAGCGTCGGGGCGCGGTTCAGGAGGACCGGGTGCTCCTTGATGACGTCCTCGAGCACGTCCCACACCTGGGGACGACGGCGCTCCACCATGCGCTTGGCACTCTTGATGTTCTGTGCGAGCTCGAGGTCGACGAGGCGCTTCATCACGAACGGCTTGAACAACTCGAGTGCCATCAACTTCGGCAGACCGCACTGGTGCAGACGAAGTGTCGGTCCGGCCACGATGACCGATCGACCCGAGTAGTCGACGCGCTTGCCGAGCAGGTTCTGGCGGAAACGGCCCTGCTTGCCCTTCAACATGTCGGACAGCGACTTGAGCGGGCGGTTGCCCGGCCCCGTCACCGGTCGGCCGCGGCGACCGTTGTCGAACAACGCATCGACGGCCTCTTGCAGCATGCGCTTCTCGTTGTTGACGATGATCTCGGGGGCCCCGAGGTCGAGGAGGCGGCGCAGACGGTTGTTGCGATTGATCACCCGGCGGTACAGGTCGTTGAGGTCCGAGGTCGCGAAACGCCCACCTTCGAGCTGCACCATCGGACGCAGATCGGGCGGGATGACCGGCACGACATCGAGGATCATCGACATCGGGTTGTTGATGCGGCGACCGTGCTCGTCGGGCTTGTTGAAATCGGCCACGATCTGCAGGCGCTTGATCGCCTTCTGCTTGCGCTGAGCCGAGAGCGGCTTGCCCTTCATGCCGTTCTCGATCGCGTCGCGGAGGTTGAACTCCTCCGAAACGAAGTCGATGCGGTCGATCAGCTGCTTGATCGCATCGGCACCCGTCCCACCATTGAAGTAGTCCTGGTAGCGGTCGCGCACTGCGATCCACAGGGCCTCGTCCTCGATGATCCGGCGTGGGTGCAACTCGCGGAATTCGTCCCACGCGCGTCGCGCGAGGTCCAGCTCGGAGTCGTGACGCTCGTTGATCGCGAGGATCTCCTTGTCCATCGCCTTCTGGCGGGCGCGGACGTCGGCTTCCTTGGCGCCTTCCTTCTCCATCGTCTTGAGCTCTGCCTCGAACTCTTTCGTGCGGGTCTTGAGCTCCTTGTCGCGGTCGCGCTGGATGAGCTGGCACTCCTCGTTGAAGTCCTTCTCGAGCTCGGGGAGGTCCTCGTGGCGGCGCTCCTCATCGACCCACGACACCAGGTGGGCGGCGAAGTAGATCACCTTCTCGAGCTGCTTGGCCTTGAGCTCCTCCTTGGGCTCGAGACCGCCCAGCAGGTACGCCAGCCACGAGCGGGTCCCGCGCAGGTACCAGATGTGGACGACAGGGGCCGCCAGTTCGATGTGACCCATGCGCTCGCGGCGCACCTTCGAGCGGGTCACCTCGACGCCGCAACGCTCGCAAATGATGCCCTTGAAGCGGACACGCTTGTACTTGCCGCAGTAGCACTCCCAGTCGCGGACCGGTCCGAAGATCTTCTCACAAAAGAGACCGTCCTTCTCGGGACGCAGCGTGCGGTAGTTGATGGTCTCGGGCTTCTTCACCTCACCCTTGGACCACAGGCGAATCTGCTCCGCAGTGGCGAGGCGGATGCGGAGTTGGTCGAACTGGTTGACGTCGAGCATGCGGTTCTCGTTTCCTCTTTCGTCCCGGATCAGAAGGTGCGCGCCGGCTTGCGGTCGCGGTCGTCGTCGTCCGAGCCACGCTCGGGTCGGCTGATGTCGATCCCGAGTTCCTCGGCCGTGCGGTAGATCTCGTCGTCGAACTCGTGGATCTCGATCTCCTTGCCCGCGGTGTCGAGGACCTCGACGTTCAGGCAGAGGGACTGCATCTCCTTCATGAGCACCTTGAACGACTCGGGGATGCCCGGCTCGGGGATGTTCTCCCCCTTCACGATCGCCTCGTAGACCTTCACGCGACCGAGCACATCGTCGGACTTGATGGTGAGCAGCTCCTGCAGGCAGTAGGCCGCTCCGTAGGCCTCGAGTGCCCACACCTCCATCTCACCGAAGCGCTGCCCGCCGAACTGGGCCTTTCCACCGAGCGGCTGCTGGGTGATCATGCTGTACGGACCCGTCGAGCGCGCGTGGATCTTGTCATCGACGAGATGGTGCAACTTGAGGATGTACATGTACCCGACGGTGATCGGGTTGTCGTAGACCTCGCCCGTGCGACCGTTGCGGAGCACGGCCTTGCCCGACGTCTGCACGAGGCGCTTGCCGTCGACCGACTCGGGATTCAGGTTCTCGAGCAACTTCTGGATCGTCGGGTGCGCACCAGCGGCCTCGTCCTCGTCCCAGTGCGCACCGTCGAAGACGGGCGTCGCGATGAACGTGGCGGGGTCGGTTGCTGCCCGCGTCTTCGACTCGGTCCCGCGGATCGGGTCTTTCCCGACTGCTCGACCGGTCTTGGGATCGGTCCAGCCCCAGCGCGCGGCATAGCCCAGGTGTGCCTCGAGCACCTGACCGACGTTCATGCGGCTCGGCACGCCGAGCGGGTTCAGGATGATGTCGACCGGCGTTCCGTCCTCGAGGTAGGGCATGTCCTCGACCGGGAGGATCTTGGAGATGACGCCCTTGTTGCCGTGGCGACCGGCGAGCTTGTCACCGACGGAGATCTTGCGCTTCTGGGCGACGAAGACCTTCACCATCTGGTTCACGCCCGGAGGCAGTTCGTCGCCGCGTTCGCGCGAGAAGACCTTGACGTCGATGACTTTGCCACCCTCGCCGTGGGGAACCTTGAGGGAGGTGTCGCGGACCTCGCGGGCCTTCTCACCGAAGATCGCACGGAGCAGGCGTTCCTCGGGGGTGAGCTCGGTCTCGCCCTTCGGGGTGACCTTGCCGACCAGCACGTCACCGGGGCCGACCTCGGCACCGATGCGGATGATCCCCTCCTCGTCGAGGTCGCGCACGATGTCGTCGGAGAGGTTCGGGATGTCCCGGGTGATCTCCTCCGGCCCGAGCTTGGTGTCGCGGGCATCCACCTCGTAGTTGTGGATGTGGATCGAGGTCAGCACGTCGTCACGCACCACGCGCTCGGAAAGGATGATCGCGTCCTCGAAGTTGTAGCCCTCCCATGGCATCAGCGCCACGAGCAGGTTCTTGCCGAGCGCGAGCTCGCCGTCGTCGGTCGAGGGACCGTCGGCGAGCAATTGACCACCCGTGACCCTCTGACCCTCGGTGACGCGGATGATCTGGTTGATGCAGGTGTCCTGGTTCGAGCGGTGGAACTTCATGAGTTTGTGCTCGGTCTTGCGGGGCCGGCCGTCGTACTTCACGGTGATCGAGGATCCGGAGATCTCCACGACCTCGCCGGCGCCCTCGGCCAGGATCACGTCGGCACCGTCCAGGGCGGCGCGGCGCTCGATGCCGGTGCCGACATAGGGGGCCTCGGCGCGCACGAGCGGCACGGCTTGGCGCTGCATGTTCGCACCCATGAGCGCGCGGTTTGCGTCGTCGTGCTCGAGGAATGGGATGAGCGCGGTCGCCACGGAGACGATCTGCTTCGGCGACACGTCGATGAAGTCGACCTCCTCGGGTGAGACCGTGGCGATGTCGGTCGTCGCACCGAAGAAACTCTCGGCCTCCAGCATCCGGCGCAGGTCGTCGAGGCTCGCAGCCTGCGGCGAGCGGCGCACGAGGACGCGCTTCTCGAGGAAGTTGCCCGCGGCATCGACCGGAGTGTTGGCTTGGGCGACGACGAAGTTCTCCTCCTCGTCGGCGGCCATGTAGACGATCTCGTCGGTGGCCTTGCCGTTGGTGACGCGTCGGTACGGCGTCTCGATGAACCCGAACTGGTTCACGCGTGCGTACGTCGCGAGACCACCGATGAGACCGATGTTCGGGCCCTCCGGGGTCTCGATCGGGCACATGCGGCCGTAGTGCGAGAAGTGCACGTCCCGGACCTCGAAGCCAGCGCGCTCACGCGACAGACCACCCGGTCCGAGTGCGGAGAGACGGCGACGGTGGGTGAGGCCCGACAACGGGTTCACCTGGTCCATGAATTGCGACAACTGGGAGGTCCCGAAGAACTCCTTGATCGCGGCCACGACGGGGCGGATGTTGATGAGCGTCTGGGGCGTGATGGCCTCGACGTCCTGGGTCGTCATCCGTTCGCGCACGACGCGCTCCATGCGGGACAGACCGATGCGGACCTGGTTCTGGATCAACTCGCCCACCGAGCGGACGCGACGGTTCGCGAAGTGGTCCTGATCGTCGAGGCGGTAGCCCGGTTCCTGCTTGACGAGGTGGAGCATGTACGACACGGCTGCGAGCACCTCACAGCGCGAGAGCACCGAGTGGTCGGCCGATGGCAGGTCGAGCACGGACTCGGGGATGTCGAAGAGATCCTGCAGCCGGCGCAATTCATCACCGAGCTTGCGGTTCAACTTGTAGCGACCGACGCGGCTCAGGTCGTAACGACGGTTCTCAAAGAAGGCTCCCTCGAAATAGGCGCGTGCCGCCTCGATACTCGCGGGCTCGCCGGGCCGAGCGCGCTTGTAGATCTCCAGCAGGGCGTCGTCGCGGGAGGTGTTGTTTTGACGCTCCTTGTGCCACTGGTCCTCGAGGAAGTCGAAGTACTGCACGAAGCGATCCAGGAACCCGGGGGCTCCCGCCTGGTCGTAGCCGAGTGCGCGCAGCAGCGTGAAGATGCTCATGCGGCGCTTGCGCGCCACGCGCGTACCGGCGGTGACTCCCTTGCCCGGTTTCTGCTCGACGTCGAACTCGAGCCACTCACCGCGGTACGGGTGGATGGTGCCCTTGACGATCTGTGCCTTCGAGAGGTTGCGGAGACGGAACTTCTCGCCCGGCTCGAAGATCACACCGGGACTGCGGACGAGTTGCGACACGACGACGCGCTCGGTGCCGTTGATGATGAACGTTCCCTTGTCGGTCATCTTCGGGAAGTCACCCATGAAGACGACCTGCTCCTTCACCTCGCCACTCTCGCGGTTCAGGAAAGTCGCGCGCACGAACACCGGCGAGGCAAAGGTCATCTCCTTCTCGCGGCACTCCTCCTCGGTGAACTTCGGTCCGGGGCAGAGGTCCTCGTCGTTCGGATCGAACGACAACTCGAGGCGAAGATCGCCCGAGTAGTCCGTGATCGGCGAGATGTCGCGGAAGGTCTCTGCGAGGCCCTCCCGCATGAACCAGTCGAACGACTCACGTTGCACCGCGATCAGGTCGGGCAGTTCGAGTTGCTCGGCGAGATTCGCGAACGAGTACCGATCATGAGACGCAGAACGAGGTGCCACTGTTACTCCTGGGTTGCCGGTCGGGAGGGAGCGATGCCGAACCCCGGCAGACAAACGCACTGAATTCGGGCAACGCGAAAGCAAGAGGGGCAAGACACGGCGACCGCCAAGACTATCGGGCGATGGGTCGCTGGGGCAACGCCCACAGAGACCCTCCAGCCGGGTCCCCCAACGCCAGGACGGTAGGCGCCGGGGTGGGGGTCCGTCAAGCGGTCGCGACGCAACCGGGTCCGAAACGCCAGGTTCCCCACCGCCTGGGGGCGATGGGGAACGTGTTCGACCGATCCCCCGGGGTCTCCCCCGGCGGGGTCAGGGGGTCGGGCTCACTTGAGCTCGACGGATGCTCCGGCCTCTTCGAGCTTGGCCTTGGCCTTGGCGGCGTCGTCCTTGCTGACCTTCTCCAGGACGGGCTTGGGAGCTCCGTCGACGAGATCCTTGGCCTCTTTCAGACCGAGGCTGGTGAGCTCGCGAACGACCTTGATGACACCGATCTTGGCGGCACCGCCCTCGGTGAGGATGACGTCGAACTCGTCCTTCTCTTCCTCGGCGGCCCCTCCGCCACCGGCGGGTGCACCGGCGACCGCGGCCACGGCCACGGGTGCCGCTGCGGTAACGCCAAACTTCTCCTCGAACGCATCGAGCAGTTCCTTGAGTTCGATGACGGTGAGTGCGGAGATCCCGTCGAGGATCTCTTCCTTGCTGAGAGCCATTGTTTCTTTCCTTTTCTGTTGGTTCTTGTGGTGTTGAGTGTTGTTGGTTGTGTGTGGTTGACGGAGTTGCGGCGTCAGGCCGCGGTCTTCTGGTCGACGAGCGCCTTCAGGCCGTAGGCCATGTTGCGCGGGAGCGCCTGGAGCAGGCCCGCGGTCTTGACGAGCGGGGCCTGCATGAGGCCCGCGAACTGGGCGAGCATGACCTCCCGCGGTGGCAGGTCTGCGAGCATCTCCACGTCGGTGGCGGTGACGGCCTTGCCGGCCACGGCACCTCCGCGGATGACCAGGAGCGGGTTCGTCTTGGCGTATTCCGTCAGGGTCTTGGCCACTGCGGCCACGTCCCCGTCGACGAACGCCAGGGCGGTGGGGCCAGTGAGCAGCGACTCGAGCCCCTCGATGCCCGACTCGCGCGCGGCGAATCGGGCGAGGGTGTTCTTGTACACGCGGTACTCGGCACCCACGCCTCGCAGACTCGTGCGCAGGGAGGCCAGGTTCGGAACGGTGAGGCCGCGGTATTCGGTGACGATCACCGCGGTTGCGCTCTCGAGCTTGCCCCGCACTTCGGCGACGACGGCTTCCTTCTCGGAACGGACAGTTGACATTTCACCTCCTCGGCGTCCTGATCGTTCGCTCGGGGCGCTCGCTTAAACGAACGCCGCGCCGAGCGGATCCGGGATCCGACCGAGTGGAGTCCGCCTCGTCTGGCGGGCTTGGTGCCCCTTAGCCGGCGAACCGGACCGGATGTCTCTGGCGAGGACCGAGAGAAAATGTGTTGTGTCGTCAGGTTAGGGGGACGCCGCCCCCGTCCCACCCCGACGGGGCCGGGAAAAACCGGTCATTCCCCCGGCTTGAGCCGGTTCGAGTCGATCTTCACGCCGGGCCCCATCGTGGTCGACAGGGAGATCTTGCGGAAGTAACGACCCTTGGCGGCGGCCGGCTTGACACGCTGGAGTTCGTCGAGCACGGCACGCAGGTTTGCCTCGAGGTCGGCGGGCGAGAACGACGCCTTGCCCACGCGGACGTGCACGTTGCCGTAGCGGTCGGTGCGGTACTCGACCTTGCCGCCCTTGAACTCGCCCACGGCGCGACCAACATCGGTGGTCACCGTGCCCGTCTTGGGGTTGGGCATCAGACCGCGGGGACCCAGCACGCGACCAAGACGACCGACGAGGGGCATCATGTCGGGCGTCGCGATCGCGAGGTCAAAGTCCATGTTGCCCTTCTCGATCTCTGCAGCGAGATCGTCGGCACCCACGAGGTCGGCACCGGCGGCACGGGCCTCCTGGGCGGCGTCACCCGCGGCGAAGACCGCGATGCGCAGGGTCTTGCCCGACCCCGAGGGCAACGCCACGGTCCCGCGGACACTCTGGTCGGCCTTGCGGGGATCGACTCCGAGACGGACCGCGAGGTCGACCGACTCGTCGAACTTGGCACTCGCCGTCTTCTTCACGATCTCGACGGCCTCGGCGGGCGTGAACTGCGCCTCGCGATCGAAGAGCGCGGATGCAGCCTTGTACTTCTTTGATTCCGGCATGGTTGCCTCCCTCTCCTTGTCTGTGTGGTCCGCCCGGGCGAGGTGATCCCGGGGCGGTAGATCTCTTGTTGTGAGTGTCTGTCTACCGGCTCGCCGGGGCGACTGGTTCAGACAACCTTGAGGCCCATCGAACGGGCGGTTCCCCTCACTTGCTGCTTGGCGGCCTCGAGGTCATAGGCGTTCAGGTCGGGCATCTTGATCTTGGCGACCTCTTCGATGTCGGCCTCGGTGACGGTGCCCGCGACGGTCTTGCCGGGAGTCTGCGAGGCCTTCTCGAGGCCGGCCTTCTGTCGGAGAAGCACCGGGGTCGGAGGGGTCTTCAAGATGAAGGTGAAGGAACGGTCCTCGAAGATGCTGATCTCCACGGGAATGATCGTCCCCGCCTGCGACTCGGTGGCGGCGTTGTACTGCTTCACGAAATCCATGATCTGGACACCGTGCGGTCCGAGGGCGGTTCCCACCGGCGGTGCGGGGGTTGCCTTGCCGGCCGGGATCTGGATCTTCACGATCGCTGCGAGCTTCTTCTTTGCCATGTGGTTCTCCGAGTGGTGTCGATGCGGGTCAGAGCTTGGTGACCTGGCTGAAGTCCATCTCCACCAGGGTCTCACGACCGAAGATGTTGACGAGGACCTTGAGCTTCATGTGGTCGGTGTTGATCTCGGCGATGGTGCCGTTGAAGTCCGCGAACGGACCCTCCTTCACGCGCACGCTCTCACCGGTCTCGAACTCGACCTTGGGCGCTCGGCGCTTCGGTGCGGCCTCGCCGTCGCCCTTGGCGGTGAGGAAGGTCTCCACCTCGCGGCGTGAAAGAGGAGTCGGCTTTTGTCCGCGGTTCGTCTGACCGACGAAGCCGGTGACGCCGGGGGTGTTGCGGATGCAGAACCACGACGAGTCATCCATCTCGCAGCGCACGAGGATGTAACCGGGGAACACTTTCTTCTGCACGGTCTGCTTGCGACCCTGCTTGAACTCGACCACGTCCTCCATCGGCACGACGATCTCATAGATCGACTCACCCATGTTCATCGACTGGATGCGCGACCTGAGGTTTATCTCGACCTTCTTCTCGTAGCCGGCCTGGGTGTGCACCACGTACCAGCGCCCGGGGCGCGCCCACGGCGGGGTCTCGCGCGGGCCGTCGTCCTCGTCCTCCGGCTCGGCCTCGCCGTCCGGGGCGTCGTCGGAGGTCAGGTCGACCACGACGTCTGGCGCTGTGCCCGCTACGTCGGGGATTTCGGTGTCTGTGGTCTCGTCGCTCATGGTGCCCGTCACTCCTTGTACAGCCAACCGGAGAAGAAGCCGAAAACCGCATCCAGGGCCCCGATGTAGGCGGTGAACACGAGAACCGTGGCCAGGACGATGATCGAGTAGCGCCGCACCTCGGGCCACTTGGGCCAGGCGACCTTCTTCATCTCGTCGCCGACCTCGCGCATGTACTGGCCGGGACCGACACGCTCGCTGCCGCCGCGCTCGCGGGACTGCGGCTGGGTGCGCACGGGGTTGCCCTTGTCGTCGAGGGCACCCATGCGCTTCAGCGCTCGCTTCTGCTCACGATTCAGGTCGGTTGACATGTCGTCTGTGTCTTTCTCGTTGCTTCTCTCGCAGGGCAGGAGGGACTCGAACCCCCGACCGTCGGTTTTGGAGACCGATGCTCTACCAACTGAGCTACTGCCCTCTGCCGCACGACCGTCGGGACGTCTCCGTCCCTCCGGTCAGCGGGTCTCCTTGTGGAGGGTGTGTCGACGATCGCTCGCGCAGTACTTCTTCATCTCGAGGCGCTCACGATCATTGATCTTGGACTTCATCGTGATGTAGTTCCGCTCCTTGCACACGGTGCACTCGAGCGTGATCTTCACCCGCTTGTCGCTCTTTGCCATTGTGTCGTCCCTTCCCGGAGTCTCTCAGTGCGTCACTTGAGGATCTTGATGACGCGGCCAGCACCAACCGTGCGACCACCCTCACGGATCGCGAAACGCAGACCCTCATCCATCGCAATCGGCTTGCCGAGCTCGACCGTCATCGTCACATTGTCACCAGGCATCACCATCTCGGTCCCCGACGGCAGATTGATCGTACCCGTCACATCCGTCGTGCGGAAGAAGAACTGCGGACGGTAATTGTTGAAGAACGGCTTGTGACGACCACCCTCCTCCTTCTTCAACACATACACCTGACCCTCGAACTGGGTGTGGGGAGTGATCGAACCCGGCGCACACAGCACCTGACCACGCTCCACCTCCTCCTTCTTCGTGCCACGCAGCAACGCACCGATGTTGTCGCCCGCCTGACCCTCATCGAGCAACTTGCGGAACATCTCCACACCCGTGCACGTCGTCTTCTGCGTGTCACGCAGACCCACGATCTCGATCTCATCACCGGTGTGCACCTTGCCCTGCTCCACCTTGCCGGTCACCACCGTCCCACGACCCGTGATCGTGAACACATCCTCGATCGGCATCAGGAACGGCTTGTCCAGATCGCGCTTGGGCTCCGGGATCGCCGTGTCGCACGCAGTCATCAACTCCATGACCTTGTCCTGCCACGCAGCATCACCCTCCAACGCCTTCAACGCCGACACACGCACCACGGGCGCGTCATCACCGGGGAACTCGTACTCGTTCAACAAATCCCGGACCTCCATCTCGACCAACTCGAGGAGCTCCTCGTCATCGACCATGTCCGACTTGTTCAACGCCACCACGATGTAGGGAACACCCACCTGACGGGCCAACAACACGTGCTCACGCGTCTGGGGCATCGGACCATCGGTCGCGGCCACCACCAGGATCGCACCATCGACCTGGGCCGCACCGGTGATCATGTTCTTGATGTAGTCCGCGTGACCCGGCATGTCCACGTGCGCATAATGACGCTTCTCGGTCTCGTACTCGATGTGGGCGATCGAAATCGTGATACCACGCGCCTTCTCCTCCGGCGCCTTGTCGATCTGATCGAACGGCATGAAATCCGCCAACCCCCGATCAGCCAACGTCTTGGAGATCGCCGCCGTCAACGTCGTCTTGCCATGGTCGATGTGACCCATCGTCCCGATGTTCACATGCGGCTTGGTGCGCTCGAACTTTGCCTTGCTCACTGTCTTCTCCTGGGGTCTGTCTTGTCTCTTGACTTGTTCTGTTTCGTAGCGGCGATCGGGATCGAACCGATGACCTTCCGATTATGAGCCGGATGCTCTGACCAACTGAGCTACGCCGCCTTGGCGCACTGGTCGCTTTCGACCATCGTGCGCGACCCGCGGGGCAAGCCTGATGGCTGAGCCCTCTGTGGGAATCGAACCCACGACCTTTTCCTTACCATGGAAACGCTCTGCCGACTGAGCTAAGAGGGCGTGCACGACGGGACGAGCCCCTCGAGCCAGACACGAAAGGCTAGCGGTGGGTCGGGCGGAAGCGCCACTAGGTTCTCTGCCCGTGGCAGTCCCGAAACTCCCTGAAATCCGGCATGCGGGACCAGCCGATGCCGAGGCGATACGCGCGATCTACAACTGGGAGGTCGAGAACGAAACGGCCACGTTCGATCTGGTGCCCCGCTCGCTCGAGGACCAGTTGGATTGGCAAGGCGCCCGCAGCGGTGCCTTCTGCGCGTTCGTGGCCGAGTTGGACGGCGAGGTCGTGGGATTCGGGGCTCTGTCCCCCTACAAGGAGCGCCCCGCCTACCGGACCACGGTCGAGAACTCGGTCTACGTCCGCCGCGACCTCGCCCGCCGCGGTGTGGGTCGCGCGATCCTGGGACATCTCCTCCTCACCGCCGCCGACGGTGGATTCCATTCGGTGATGGCGCGGATCACGACTCTGTCCGAGGCCTCCATCGCACTCCATTCGGCGATGGGCTTCGAGTTGGTGGGGATCGAGCGCGAGGTCGGGCGCAAGTTCAACAAATGGCTCGATGTCGCGTTGATGCAGTACCTCGTGCCCTGAGAGGAGCCAGCCACCCGGGCCCACTCGGTGCCGACACAGCATTCGACCCCGTCGGCGCACCGACGGGGTCGAACACGGGTTGGGCTGTTCGGCTTTCGCCGTTTGCTCCACGGATTTCTCCGTGGTGGGCCGGGGGGGATTCGAACCTCCGTAGGCAGTGCCGGCAGATTTACAGTCTGCTCCCTTTGGCCGCTTGGGTACCGACCCGTGCGGAGATCGCCCCGCGCGGACTCCCTAGGTTAGCGGTGGCGTTAGCCTTCCACCTCATGCCGTCGTTCGATGTCGTCTCGGAAGTGGACCGTCAGGAACTTCGCAACGCCGTCGACCAGGCCCAACGGGAGATGGCGAATCGCTTCGACTTCAAGGGGACCGACTCCTCGATCGAGCAGAACGAACTCGTGATCACGATCCGCACCATCTCCGAGGACAAGGCACGCGCGGTGCGCACGCTTCTCGAGGAGAAATTCGTGAAGCGTGGACTCTCGCTGAAGGGCATCGAGTGGGGCAAGTTCGAGCAGGCCTCCGGCGACACGGTGCGTCAGGTGGTCACGATCAAGGTCGGCATCTCCTCGGACAAGGCGCGCGAGATCAACAAACTCGTCAAGGAGAAGGCGCCCAAGGGCATCTCGAGCCAGACACAGGGCGAGCAGGTGCGCATCACGGGCAAGAAGCGTGACGATCTGCAGGCCGTGATCGCGCTCCTCAAGGGCAGCGACCTCGGCATTCCACTGCAATTCGAGAACTTCCGCGACTGACCCCACCGGACACACTCCCGGCACGGCTCCAGTCGACCGGATGGGTGACGTGGCGCGGACGTGGCGGATCGACGGTCTGCTCGGAGGCCTCGGCGGCGCGGTGTTCGTCGCTCTCGTGTCCCGAGCGGGTCAGTCCTCGGTCGGCGCCTCGGCGGCGCGCTTCTGCAGTTCGTTCACCACGCTCGCATCGGCGAGGGTCGTGGTGTCACCGAGGTTGCGCCCCTCGGCCACGTCGCGCAGGAGCCGCCGCATGATCTTGCCGCTCCGCGTCTTGGGCAGATCAGGGGTGAAATAGATCGTCTTGGGCTTGGCGATCGCGCCGATCTCGCGTGCGACATGGTTGCGCAGGTCCTGCTCGTCGGCCGAGGCTCCGCCCACGAGGGTGACGTAGGCGATGATGGCCTGCCCGGTGGTGGCGTCGTTCGCCCCCACCACGGCGGCCTCGGCGACGGACGGGTGCGACACGAGCGCCGACTCCACCTCGGTGGTCGAGATGCGGTGGCCCGACACGTTCATCACATCGTCGACGCGACCGAGCAACCACAGATAGCCCTCGTCGTCGAGCTTGGCGCCATCACCGGCGAAGTACCGGCCGGCGAACCTGCTCCAGTACGTGTCGGTGTAGCGCTGTGGATCACCCCAGATCCCGCGCAGCATCCCCGGCCACGGGTGGGTGAGCGTGAGATAGCCACCGCCCTTGGTGACGATGCGGCCCTCATCATCGAGCACCTCGGCACCGACACCGGGCAGGGGGAATGTGGCCGAGCCGGGCTTGGTGGTGGTGGCACCCGGGAGCGGCGAGATCATGATGCCGCCCGTCTCGGTCTGCCACCAGGTGTCCACGATCGGGCACCTCCCGCCACCGATGTGCTCGTGGTACCACATCCAGGCCTCGGGGTTGATCGGCTCGCCCACGCTCCCGAGCAGGCGCAACGACGAGAGATCGTGCTTGGCGGGTTCCTCGATCCCCCACTTCATGTAGGTGCGGATCGCCGTCGGTGCGGTGTAGAAGATCGTGACCCCGTACTTCTCGACGATCTGCCACATGCGGTCGTTCCCTGGATGATTGGGCACACCCTCGTACATCACCTGTGTCGCACCGTTGGAGAGCGGTCCGTAGACGATGTAGCTGTGACCGGTCACCCAACCGACATCTGCGGTGCACCAGTAGACATCGGTCTCGGGGTGGATGTCGAACACGTACTTGTGGGTGTAGGTCACGTGCGTGAGGTAGCCGCCCGTGGTGTGCATGATCCCCTTTGGCTTGCCGGTGGTGCCCGACGTGTACAGCAGGAAGAGGAGTTGCTCGGCGTCCATCGGCTCGGCGGGGCACACGGGATCGGCACCGGCCATGAGGTCGTGCCACCAATGGTCGCGGCCCCGTGTCATCGGCACCTCAATGCCTCCACGACGCACTACGACGACAGCGGTGATCGAGGGGGTGTCGCGCAGGGCCTCATCGGCCTGGGGCTTGAGCGGGAAGACCTCCCCACGACGCCATCCACCGTCGGCAGTGACGAGCACCTTGGCCTCGGCGTCGTTGATGCGGTCTGCCAGCGCCTGGGAGGAGAACCCACCGAAGACCACGGAATGCGCGGCTCCGATCCGTGCGCACGCCAGCATCGCCACGGCCGCCTCCGGGATCATCGGGAGGTAGATGTTGACGCGGTCCCCACGACCGACCCCGAGACCCTTCAGGACGTTGGCGAACCTCTGCACCTCGTCGAGAAGCGCCGCATAGGTCACGGTGCGCGTGTCGCCCGGTTCCCCCTCGAAATGCAGGGCGACCTTGTCGCCGCGACCGGCCAGGACGTGGCGGTCGAGACAGTTCCACGACACGTTCAACTTCCCGCCGATGAACCACTTCGCGAAGGGGAGCTCCCATTCGCACACCGTGTGCCACGGCTCGGTCCACTCCACGAGCTCGGCGGCCTGACGCGCCCAGAAGGCCTCGTAGTCGGTGTTCGCCTCGTCGTAGAGGTGCGTTCCCACGACATGGGCGTCCTTCTTGAACGACTCGGTCGGAGGAAACTTCCTCTTCTCGAGCAGTAGGTCGTCGATGGCATCGTGCTTGTCGGACATGTCGAACCCCCCGTGTGACCCCGACGCTAGTGGGCGGGGAACCCCGTCCCGAAGGGCGGGAGCGAGAAGAATGTCCCGATGAGCACGAGTGGCCCCGCCACCAATTCAGCAGCCGACACATCCGGTCGGTTCGGCCCGGTCGAGTGGGGCATGACGAGCGCAGTCGCGATCACCTGGGGAGCATCGTTCCTGTTCATTGCCATCGCGATCGACCACGTGTCGATCGCCGTGGTCCCCATGGCACGGCTCGCCTTCGGTGCGACCGCACTCGCACTCTTCCCCGCGGCCCGCAAGAGGATCCCCCGCTGCGACATCGGTCGGGTGGCCGTTCTCGGTTTTGTCGCGATGACGATCCCGTTCCATCTTTATCCGATCGCCGAACGGACAGTGTCGTCGTCGATCGCGGGGATGATCAACGGATCGATCCCCGTCACCACCGTGGTCGCAGCAGCGATCCTCACCGGCACGCTTCCCTCGAGGAAACGCATCATCGCGGTCCTTGTCGGATTCCTCGGCATCGTGCTGATCTCGGTCGGCTCAGTAGGCGACGGCAAGGGTGCGTCGGTCCATGGTGTGCTGTTCCTTCTCGTGGCGACGTGCTGCTACGCCTTCACGAGCATCCTGTCGCGCGATCTGCAGATGCGCCACGGCACCCTGACCGTGCTGCTGTGGCAGGAGTTGTTCGCCCTCGCCTTCTCGCTGCCCTTCGGGATCCCGGCACTGGCGGCGAGCGGGTTCGACTGGTCGGCGGTGGCGGCCCTGTTCGCCCTCGGCGCGTTCGGGACGGGATTCGCCTACGTGATGTACGGGATGTTGCTGGTCCGCGCGGGCGCCGTGCGCGGGGTGGTCGGGGTCTTCTTCACCCCGATCGTGGCGGTGATCCTCGGTGTCGTCTTCCGCGGCGAGTCGGTGACCCTGCCCGCGGTCGTGGGGATGTGCGTGGTCATCTCGGGGGCGTGGCTCACCTCGATCCCGGATTGAACCCTGGTCGCGGCCTGATCCCGGGTCATCCGACCTGCCATTCGATCACCATGAAGCCACCGAGCCCCGAGGCATCGAGCAGGGCCTCAGACTCGCTCACCCGGCTGCGCATCCGCATCGAGTCGAGCGTCGGTGCCGCCGCCGACGCCTCCCACGCGCGCTTGCCCTCAACGACGAATTCGTCGATCCCCCACTTCTGGAGGAACTGAGCCTGCGTGCGCACCGCATCCGGCTCTCGCACAGCGACCAGCTGATCGATGCAGACCTGGGCGGTGATGTCCTGGCTCCCCGGCTCGCGGAGATAGTGGGCACCGCGTTCGTGACCGCGATAGGTGCGCAACCACTCCCTCCATGGCGAGACAGCGACCTCGGCGGTGAGCGCGGAGCAGTAGTCGATCACGACCACACGACCGCGCCCGAGAGAACCCAGAGTCGACGCCAACCACTCGCGGGCTGCATCCTGGAGTGGTGCCCTCGCACCATGGGGGGCTCCCGCTGGCAGGAACACCGACGTCTCGACGGCGCCCAGGACCTCGGCGAAGTCCTCGCCCCGTGCGGTGACGAACGCCTCGCGCCAACCGTCATCGAGCACGAACAACCGGAATGCGAGGTTGTCGAGCAACTCGTTGGCGATCACGACACCGCAGTCGATGTGCGCTGGCATCGTCGCCACCGACTCCACCCCCTCGGGGTGCATCGCGCGCTGGGTACTGCTGGATTCGACCGCGATGTAGCGACCCCTCTCCAACCATCCCGGACGCGCGGAGATGACCGACCGGGCGAGGGTGCCCGGTCCTGCACCGGCGTCGACAACGGTGAACCCATCGGGTCGGCCCAGACGTTCCCATTCGGCATCGAGTGCGCGCGCGATGACAGCGCCAAAGAGCGGGCCGACCTCGGGCGAGGTGAGGAAGTCGCCGCGTCGACCCGCGCGACCTCCGGAGGAGTAGAAGCCGTGCTCGCCGTAGAGGGCGAGGTGCATGAAGTCCGCGAACGAGACGCGACCGCCGCGTGCAGCAATCAGGACGCGGAGCTCGTCAGCCGCCGACGACACCGGCGAGACCCGCGAGGTCACCGAAGCGCACGACGAGACCCGGCAGTGCACCGAGCACCAGCGTGAGACCCGCGGTGATCGCGAGCGCCACCGCGATCGCGGGGCGCACCTCGATCGGTGTGGTGTCGCCGTCCGGAGCGGGCTTCATCCACATCTCGCGCATCACCTTGCCGTAATAGCCGAACGCGACGGCCGAGTTGATGCCACCGATCACCGCGAGGGCATAACCCCACCCCGTCCCGGCCGAGATCAACGCCTGGAACGCGGCGAACTTGCCGAACCAGCCACCCACCGGTGGGATGCCGGCGAGCGATGCGAGGAAGATCGTCATCAGGGTCGCGAGCCCCGGTGCGTACCCGAAGAGACCGCCGTAGGAGGAGATCTCCCCGCTGCGGGTCTTGCGGGCCACCGCGATCACGATCGCGAAGGTGCCGAGGTTGGTCGCCGCGTACAGCAACAGGTACGTCACGATGGCGCGAAGGGCCTGACCCGATGCGGCCGACTCCCCCGCCACCGCCAGCGGCATCAGGATGAAACCACCCTGGGCGACACTCGAGTACGCGAGCATTCGCACGATGTTGGTCTGGCGCAGGGCAACGACGTTGCCGACCGTCATTGTCAGGGCCGCGAGCACCCAGAACACCGGCTGCCACACGTCCTTCAGACCGGGCACCGCGGTGAACACCACGGTCACGATCGCCACGAACCCCGCCGCCTTGGAGGCGACCGAGAGGAACGCGGTCACGGGGGTCGGTGCACCCTGGTAGGTGTCGGGCGCCCAGGTGTGGAACGGCACGGCCGACACCTTGAAGGCGAATCCCACGATCACGAAGAGGACCGCGAGAGAACGGATCGCGGTGACCTCGCCCACGAGCGCGTCACCGATGTCGACGAGGAGCGTGGACCCCGTGATGCCGTAGAGGAGCGACATGCCGTAGAGGAGCACCGCGGAGGCGAACACCCCCAACAGGTAGTACTTGATGCCGGCCTCGTTCGACAGGGGATCGCGCTTGCGCCACGCGGCCATCATGTAGGCCGGGATCGACAGGAACTCGAGTGCCACGAAGACACTGACGAGATCCCGGCTCGAGGCCATCATGACCATGCCGAGCAGGCTCGAGAGCATGAGGAACCAGAACTCGCCGAAGTGGTAATCACCGTCGCGCAGGTAGTCGGCCGACAACAGGACGACGACGTACCCGGCGAGCAGGAAGAGCCCCTTGATCACGAGCGAGAAGTCATCGATCACATAACGACCGTCGAACATCACCCGGGGCCCGTCGGAGAGGGCGAGGGTCAGCACCGGTATGAACGCCGCCAGAAGGCTCGTGCTGGCGAGCGGGCTGATCAGTGACTTGCGATCCTCGCGGAGGAACAAATCTGCGAGCAGCACCACCACGATCCCAGCCGCGAGGACGATCTCGGGCGCGAGCGCGTGGTAGTCGATCGTGGGCGCGGCCCACTCGGTGACGGCGGTGAGGAACGACACTGCTCAGCCCCCGTTGAAGACCCTCATCGTGACGCCGACTGCAGGATCGAGCACCTTGAACATCAACTGCGGGTACACACCGAAGACGAGGATCGACACGAGCAGCGGCGTCCATGCGATCCACTCGTACACCCCCACATCGTGGAGGTCGTGGTGATCATCGGGTGTGCCGTCACCATGACCCGAGAACTCGGCTGTCGGCTCGCCGAAAGCCGTGCGCTGGTAGAGCCACAGCAGGTACGCCGCGGCGAACACGGTTCCGATCGCGGCGACCACCATGTACGTGCGGAAGGTCTCGGCAGGCAGCCCCTCGGCCGGCTGGTATGCCGAGAGGATCGCGGGGAACTCACCCCAGAACCCAGCCAGTCCGGGCAGACCGAGCGAGGCCATCGCACAGAACCCGAGGATCCAACCGAGCCGCGGCATCTGGGTGAGCATCCCGGAGAGGCGCTTGATCTCGAGCGTGTGGTACCGCTCCTTGACGCTGCCCGCCACGAAGAACAGCATCCCGGTGATGAGACCGTGGGCGACCATCCCGAATATCGCGGCGTTCACGCCGAACTCGGTGAGAGTCGAGATGCCGAGCATCACGAAGCCCATGTGCGCCACGGAGGAGAAGGCGATCAGGCGCTTCATGTCCGTCTGGGCGAGACAGCCGAAGGCTCCATAGATGATGCCGATCACCGCGAGCAGGCCGATCCACGGTGCCCACTCGCGTGCCGCGTCGGGAAGGACCGGGATCGCGATGCGCACGAAACCGTAGGTTCCGAGCTTCAGCAGGATCGCCGCGAGGATCACCGACCCCTGCGTGGGTGCCTGCGTGTGGGCGTCGGGGAGCCAGGTGTGGAATGGGAACATCGGGACCTTCACCGCGAACCCGATGAACATGCCCGCGAAGATCCAGATCTGGGTGTTCTTCGCGATCGCGCCGCCATTCTCGACGAGATACGGGATCGCGAAACTCTCGGCACCGGTCTTGAAGAAGAGCGCCAGGAACGACACCAGCATGAGGGCCGACCCGAACATCGTGTAGAGGAAGAACTTGAGAGATGCGTACTGGCGCTGCTCACCCCCCCAGACCCCGATCATGAAGTACATCGGCAGCAGGACGAGCTCGAAGAAGACGAAGAAGAGCACGAGGTCCCGCGCGACGAACGAGCCTGCCATGCCGGTTTGGAGGACCAGCATCAGGATGAAGAACGCCTTCGGGTTTCCGGGCGAGGGCACGTGGTCCCACGAGTAGATCATCACGAGCAGCGTGATGGCCATGGACAGGAGGTAGAGCGGGAGGCTGATCCCGTCGAGGCCGACGTAGTAGGTGGACTTGATGACCGGGATCCACTCGACGTTCGCCACGAACTGCATCTCGCCGGCCTTGCCGTAGTCGAACAGCACCAGGGTCAGCACGCCCACCACGAGGGTGGCGGCCGCCGTGGCGATGCCGATCGCCTTCGATGTTGCCTCCTCGGCCTTCGGCACGAAGAGCATGAGCAGGACTCCGACGAGCGGGAGGAACGTGCCCACTGTGAGAATCCAGTTGTTGTCGCTCAGGACTTGCATTCCAATCGCTCCCTCACGTGTTGATGATCACGAGCACGAGGCCACCCACCGCGGCTGCACCGAAGAGCAGCGCCCCGTACTGACTGACTTTGCCCGACTGGACGGGCTGGAGGGCCCGTCCCGCGCCTTGTGCCCCCGCACCCGAGGCGTTCACCGCTCCGTCGACGAGGCGCTGGTCGATGTTCTTGTAGACCCACCCGGCGATCCGCTTGGCTGTGGTGCCCACCCCGTTCACCGCGGCGTCGATGACGCGCTGGTTGAACCAGTACGCCGCGCGGGCGACGGGGCCTGCGAGCGTCCGCACGATCACGTTCTCGTACACATGGTCGAGGTAGTACTTGTTCACCAGGAACCGGTGCCCCGCCCTGGCCGCACCGTTGCGCGATGTCAGACCCACGAGAGGGCCCGCCCTGCGGCCGTACAACTGGACGCAGAGGAACCAACTCGCGATCATGCCCGCGAACACCAGCACCAACGAGACCGCCGCCTTCGACCACTTGAACTCGGCGTGCTTGACATAGGGCGCCGGGCACACACCGCCCTCGGGCTTCTCGCTGCCGCAGGGCGAGGAATGCTTGCCCTCCTTGCCCTCTTCCCCGCCGGCGGCGAGGCGTGACTCGCCGGGGCCACCGACGACACTGGCGATGCCCGTCGCGCTCACGACCTCGGCCCGGGGTTCGACCCACTTCTTGAAGTTCTCCCACGAGTGGCCGAAGGGGACGGCGTTCAGCAGCCCCGAACCGATCGCGAGGGTGGCCAGGATCACTAGCGGGATGGTGATCAGCGGACCCGACTCGCGCGGTCCGTGGCCCGCATCACCGTGATGGTCACCGTGGTGGTCGCCGTGGTGCACACCGGCGGCCGCGCCGCGCGGCTCGCCGAAGAAGGTGAGATAGGTCGCACGCGTCATGTAAGCGGCCGTCATGAACGCACCGGTCAGACCCACCCACATGAACGCGGTGTAGCCCGCGTGACCGACGTTGTCGATGATCTCGTCCTTCGAGAAGAAGCCAGAGAACGGGAACACACCCATCAGGGCGAGCGTTGAGACCACCCAGGTCGCGAAGGTGACCGGCATGTGCTTTCGCAGTCCGCCCATGTCCTTCTTCATGTCGAAGGAGTGGTGCGATGCGCTGTGGCTGATCGACCCCGCACCCAGGAACAGGCACGCCTTGAAGAACGCATGGGTGAAGATGTGGAACACCGCGGGCAACCAGGCACCCGCGCCGAGCCCCATCATCATGTAGCCGAGCTGTGAGACGGTCGAGTACGCGAGAACTTTCTTGATGTCGTCCTGCACGAAGGCGAGTGCGGCCGCGATGATGATCGTGACACCCCCGATCAACACGATCAGGTTCAGACCCGAGCCGTAGATGTCCATGCCCTCGAAGAACACCGGGTACAGGCGGGCCACGAGGAAGACGCCAGCCACCACCATCGTCGATGAATGGAGCAGCGACGAGACCGGTGTCGGACCGGCCATCGCATCCGGCAACCAGGTGTGCAGCGGGAACTGACCCGACTTGCCGATGCAGGCGATGAAGAGCGCGATCGCCCCGACGGTGATCGCCGTCGTGCTCCCCTCGCCGGAGAGCGCCCACGCCGAGAGACCCCGGATCGAGAATCCGGACACTCCGAGGGTCTTCTGGGTCCAGTCGTTGGCCGCGAAGAACAGGAGTGAGGTGCCGGCGAGGAGTCCGACGTCGCCGGTCCGGGTGGTGAAGAACGCCTTGAGTGCGGCGCGCGAATTCGCGCTGTCCTCCCACCAGTGCCCGATCAGCAGGAACGAGCAGAGACCCATGATCTCCCAGCCGAGGATCAACTGGATCATGTTCTCGGCCACGACCATGTTGAGCATCCCCGCGGAGAACAGGGTCAGTGCACCGAAGAAGTGCGTGTACCGGCGGTCGCCGTGCAGGTACTCGACCGAGTAGATCTGCACGAGGGTGGAGATGAACGCCACGACGAGGAGCACGACCACCGAGAGACCGTCGACGTGCTGGCCGATCCCGAAGTGGACCCCCCCGTTCTGCCACCAGGTCCAGGTGCGCACCACCGGCGGCACGTGGGTGTACTCCGACACCGCGTTCACGCGCCCGATCCACTGCATCCCCGCCATTGCCGAGAGCACGAGGGCGCCCACCATCGAGGCGATGCCGAACTCGGCACCCTTGCGGGGCATTCTCTTGCCGAAGAAAATGATGAGCACGAAAGCAACCGCTGGAACGACCGGGATCAACCAGGCGTTCTCGAGGAACCACCCCGACTCGAGCACGACCTCGGTGGTCTCCGACGCTGCGACGACCACGGCTCAACCCCTCATTTCCGACAGTTCGTCGAGGGCGATGGAACGGCGGTTGCGGTACATCAGCAGGACCATCGCGAGCCCGACACCCACCTCGGCCGCGGCGACCGCGATCACGTAGAGGGCGAACGTGTGCCCGTCGGCGTTGCCGTTGCGCATCGCGAACGCAAGGAGGTTGATGTTGACCGAGTTCAGGATCAGCTCGATCGACATCAGCACGAGCACCGCATTCTTCCGGGCGATCACCCCGTAGACGCCGATGCAGAACAGGATCGCCGAGAGAAAGAGGAACTGATTCAGCAGCATCGTCAGTCCCTCCTCGCGAGCACGATGGCACCGATGACGGCCGCCAGCAGCACGAACGACAGCGCCCAGAACGGGAGCAGATAGGGACCGAAAATCTGGTCGGAGACCACGGCGGTGTCCATCGGTGCGACATCGACCGGCATGCGCTCCGAGCCGAACCCATCGTTCAGTGCGATCACCAACGTGACGAGGAGGAGGACCGACACCGGGATCCCGAGGAACCATCCCTTGTTGTTCAGCTCACGCTCGGCACCGATCTTGGCGCGCGTGAGCATGACACCGAAGAGGAACAGCACCATCACCGCTCCGACGTAGACGAGCACCTGCGTGAGGGCGACGAACTCGGCCGCGAGGAGCACGAACTGGGCGGCGGCGCCGGAGAGCACCACGACCAGCCACAGTGCGGCGTGGACGACGTTGTTGGTCGTGACGACGCGCAGTGCACCGAGCACCATGACCGCCGCGATGAGGTAGAAGCCCACGTTCTGTGCCACGAGCAGATCGGCGGACGGAGTCACTTCTTGCCCTTCTTGTCGGCACCGACCTCCAGATCCGGTGCCTCGGGCACCGTCTCCATCCACTCGCCGAGCTTGGACTTGTCGTGCAACAGGTCGGCGATGCGGGGCTCGGAGTACTCGTACTCGGGGCTCCAGAAGAGCGCATCGAACGGGCACACCTCGACGCAGATTCCGCAGTACATGCACAGCGCGTAGTCGATGTCGAACCGGTCGAGCTTGTTGACCTTCCTCGGCGCCCCGCCCGCGCGCCGGGGCGGTGCGAGTTCCTTGTGACCCTCGATGTAGATGCACCAGTCGGGGCACGAACGCGAGCACAGCATGCACGAGGTGCAGTTGCCCTCGTGCAGTGCGATGACCCCACGGGCCCTGATGGGCGGAGTCTCCTTCTCGTGCGGGTACTGCACCGTCGCGGCACCGTCGGTGGCCGTGCGCACGAGCGTGGAGAACGTCACTCCGAGACCCTTGAGGAGACCGGGGACCTTGGGCTTGGGCATCAGAACGCCACCTTCAGTACGGCCGTCACCATGATGTTGGCGAGCGAGATCGGGATCAGCACCTTCCAGGCGAAGCGCTGCAGCTGATCCTCGCGGAAACGCGGGTAGGAGAAACGCACCCACATCACGAAGAACACCACGATGATCATCTTGGTGAACAGGATGAGCGGGCCGACCACGTTCATCCAGTTGTCCACGTCATCGATGGCGGTCCAACCGAACCAGGCGAAGGGAACCCCCCACCCACCGAGGAACAGGACCGAGGCGATCATCGAGAAGACACCGGCGGTCGCGAACTCACCGATGAAGAAGATGAGGAACCGGAATCCGGAGTATTCGGTCATGTACCCCGACACCAGTTCGGACTCCGCGATCGGCATGTCGAAGGGAGTCTGGGTGAGCTCGGCCTGCACCGCGATCATGAAGATGAGGAACCCGACGAATTGCGTGAGCAGGAACGGGTTGCCGAGCCCGTCCCAGCCGAAGATCTCGCCTGCGTTCTGCGCCACGACGATCTTCTGCAGGTTCATCGTCCCTGCCTGGATCACCACGCCGATCACCGCGAGCACCATCGGCAGTTCGTAGGCGATCAGCTGACCGGCGGCGCGGAGTCCGCCAAGCAGCGAGTACTTGTTGGCGCTGGACCATCCCGCGATCAGGATCCCGAGGACCGACACCGACGACACGGCGAGTGCGTAGAAGATCCCACCGTCGAAGTCGGTGAACCACGCGTCGGGGCCGAAGGGGACGACGGCGACCAGCAGGAACGTGCTCGCGAGCACCACGAGCGGGGCGATCTTGAAGATTCGGGCCTCCGGCTGGGCGTTCGTGGGGACGATGTCCTCCTTCTGCAACCACTTGCCGACTTCGGCGAACAACTGCAACGAGCCGTAGGGACCGGCCTCCATCGGCCCGAGACGCGACTGCATGAACGACATCATCTTGAACAGGAAGAGGTACACGACGGTGCCCGCGGGCAGAAGCACGGCCACCAGTCCACCCAGCACGCGCAGGAGCGACTCGGCCCAGTAGGCCAGTTCCACGCCGACCATCAACGGTCGATGTCCCCGAGGATGAAATACAACGAGGCCAAGATCGTGATGATGTCGGGCACGTAGACACCACGCAGCACCCACGGCACGATCGAGATGTTGTTGAACGAGGCCGAGCGGATCTTGACACGGAACGGTCCGAGGTCACCCTTGGACACGACGTAGTAGCCCATCTCACCGAGCGGATTCTCCGTGGAGACCCAGGCCTCACCCTCGGGCACCTTGATGATCTTGGGGACCTTGGTCATCACCGGTCCGGCCGGGATCGTGTCGAGCAATTGGTCCACGATCTTGGTCGACTCGCGCACCTCCTGCAGGCGCACCCAGCACCGGGCGAAAGAGTCGCCGTCGGGATGCGTCCAGACCTTCCAGTCGGCCTTGTTCCACGCCATCGGGAGGTCCTGGTCGCGGCGCAGGTCCCATTCGACACCACTGGCGCGCAGGTTCGCTCCCGACAATCCGTAACTGAGCGCCACGTCCCGCGGGATCACACCGACGCCGCGCGTGCGCGATTGGAAGATCTCGTTGCCGAAGAGCAGGCTCTCGATCTCGTCGCAGAACCGACGCAGTTTCACCATCACGGTGCGGGTCTCGTCGATGAACCCGGCCGGCAGGTCGTCCTTGAGTCCGCCGATGCGGTCGAAGTTGGGATGGAACCGACCGCCGGTCGCGGCCTCGATCAGATTCAGCACGTACTCGCGGTCGCGGAACGCGAAGAACACCGGGGTCACCGCACCCAACTGCACGCCGAGGTCCCCGAGGAACAGCGACACGTTGGCGATGCGCGACAATTCGAACAGGATCGTGCGGATGTGCTGGGCGCGAGGTGGCGCCTCCACACCCATCAGTTTCTCGGCCGCCAGGATGAAGGGCACCTCGTTGGCGAACGATCCGAGCCAGTCGATCCGGTTGATGAGGGCGGTCACCTGCGGGAATGTCCGCACCTCGGTGAGCTTCTCGTAGCCACGATGCATGTACCCGGCCACGGGCTCGGCCCACACCACCTGCTCACCATCGAGACGCGCCACGATGCGCAGGGTGCCGTGGGTTGCGGGGTGCTGTGGCCCGATGTTGAGGGTCATGCCCTCGGTCTCGAGCTCGACGTTCACGCGTGCGTCGGCGGCCTGGGCCGCGATGTAGCTGAGCTGCTGGCGATCACCGAGCATCGTCATGATGCATCGTCCTCTCCGTTTGAATCCTCTCCCGGCAACGGCTCGACATCGACGATCCCCGGCCAGGGCTTCACCATGCGCGCGAGCAATGGGAAGTCCTTGCGGAGGGGGTGGCCCTCGAAGTCGGTCGGCAGGTACATGTTGCGCAGGTCGGGGTGACCGTCGAAGGAGATCCCGAACATCTCGTGCGTCTCGCGCTCGTGCCAGTTCGCGCCTGCGAACACCGCCGAGATCGACGGCACCGACATCGACTCGGGGACATCGGTCTTGATGGTGACCCCGACGGTCTCGCAGGGCTTGACGAACCGCGCGAAGACCTGGAACCTCGACTCGCCACCCGCGTACCCCTGGCGGATCGTCATGTCGCGCTCGACAGCCGGCTCGGTCGGGTCGTCCTCACCCTTTCCGTAGGGCGAGGGCATCCAGTCGATCGCGGACAAGAAGCAGAAATATCCGTAGCCGAGCGACTTCAGCGTCTCGACGGTCGTGCGCCAGGCCGTGGCGTCGACGCGCACCCAGATGTCGTCCCCTGGCTTGAGGAGCGAGTCGCGCACGGCGTCCCCGAGCGCACCGGTCACCTCGGCGAGCGCGGCCGCACGGACATCGTCGCGCACCTCTGCGGTGGTCTCAGTCGACGACAACGGGAACACCGCCCTTCTCCGCCGACGAGCCGTCCACGGCCGACATCGGCCGGGTGCCCTCGCCTCGCCAACGCGCGCCCATGTCCTCGTTCTTGATGCGTTGCTGGAGCAGCACGATCCCCTCGAGGAGCGCCTCGGGTCTCGGGGGACAACCGGGCACGTAGACATCGACGGGGATGATCTGGTCCACCCCCTTGGTGACCGAGTAACTGTCCCAGTACGGGCCGCCGCAGTTGGCGCACGAGCCCATCGAGATCACGTACTTGGGTTCGGGCATCTGCTCGTACAGACGCTTGATCGCCGGTGCCATCTTGTCGGTGACCGTTCCCGAGATGACCACCAGGTCGGCCTGACGCGGGGATGCCGGCAGTGGGATGACGCCGAGGCGCATCACGTCGTAGCGGGGGGACCCGAAGGCCGCACCCATCTCGATCGCACAGCACGCGAGTCCCCATTGGTACACCCACAGGCTGTAGGAGCGCCCGAGGTTGAACAATGACGTCAGCGGCTTGGGCAGCCGTCCGCGATCAACGAGTCCCATGTCCAGATCTCCCTGTCAGACCCACCGCAGGACGCCCTTGCGCCACGCATAGATCAGGCCGAGCAGCAGGATCGCCACGAAGATGCCCATCTCGACGAGACCGAAGCCGCCGTAGCGCTCCAGCTGGGTCGCCCACGGAAAGATGAACACGGCCTCCACGTCGAAGATCACGAAGAGCAGCGCGAAGACGTAGTAGCGGATCTGGCTCTGCGACCAGCCCTCGCCGACCGGATCGACTCCCGACTCGTATGTGGTCAACTTCTCGCGGGTGGGTCGGCTCGGCCGGAGAAGGGCCGAGAGCCCAAGGAGCAGGCCCGCCAAGAGGAAGGCGGCGAGACCGAACCACACCACGGTGAGATACGACCTGAGAAAGGGGGACATGGGTTACAAAACTACTACGGGGCCTGAATGGAGCCCCAACTTCGGGCCCGGACGGGGCTCATGAGCCCTTGTGAGGTTCGCCACAACGCCACCGGCAGAGCGGGCGATCAGTCCCGGTGGTGATCGTTGTGAACGGTTCGACGGACCCGCCGTCCCGCGACTAGCGGCCGAATCCGGCGGTCTCGAGCACCCATGTCATGAGTGCGTCGCAGCGACGCCGGGCCGAGTCCAATTCTCGACGCGTCTCGCCCAGCAACGTCGCGACATCGGTGCCCACCACCGCGAGCTCGTCGGCACCCTCGTCGCGCGACCACTGCGCCACGATGGACTCCGTTGCCTCGGGATGGAACTGCAGACCCACGCTGCGGTGATGCACGAAGGCCTGGGGGCCGACCTCGGACTGCGCGAGGAGGGTCGCACCCGAGGGCACCGTGAAGGCGTCGTAGTGCCACTGCATCCAGGGTCCCTCGAACATCGCGGCTGGTGCGCCGGTCCCCGACTCGAGTGCCGGGTCCACCGTGCACCACCCGATCTCGGCCCTCGCTGCACGCGACACGGTCCCACCCAGGACCGTGGAGAGTTGCTGGGCGCCGAAACAGATCCCGAAGACCGGCACTGCCGCATCGAGAGCGGCGCGGATCAACCTCTGCTCGGCGAGCACCGGGACCGCGACATCATCCCAGTACGTGCTCCATCCGGACCCGAGAGACACCACGAGGTCGGCACCCTCGAGATCGGGTTCGTCGGTGTCACGCGGCCACGCAGAGTGCGACTCGCGGATGCGCTCGGTGAACGACCAGCCCAGGCGACGCATCGCGTGCCCGACGAGACCAGGATCGGTGTCCCCTGCGTTTCCGATGAGAATTGCGCGCACGACCACTACCGTAGGGGGTGTGCCCAAGAGCCCCGTGAGTTCCGCCGAGATGGCCTCGGCGCGTGCAGCGGGAGCCGACGTCGTCAAGCGCACCCCCGTGGTGGACTCGGCCGCGCTGTCGGAGCGATGCGGTGGAACAGTGGTCCTGAAGGCGGAGAACCTCCAGCGCACCGGCTCGTTCAAGATCCGCGGAGCGATGGCCAAGATCGCCTCGCTCGGGTCGGGCGCCGCGCGCGGCGTGGTGGCAGGAAGTGCGGGGAACCATGCACAGGCCCTCGCCTTCGCGGCACGACACCACGGGATCCCCTGCGAGATCTTCGTGCCGGCCGGTGCATCACTGTCGAAAATGGCCGCTGTGCGCAGCTACGGTGCGACGCTCACCGAGGGTGGTGATTCACTCACCGACGCCGTCGCGATGGCATGCCAGAGAGCCGAGTCGACCGGGATGCAGTTCTGCCATCCCTACGATGATCCCGTGGTGGTGGCGGGCCAGGCCACGCTCGGGCTCGAGTTGTTCGAGGACATCGCCGAACTCTCCACCGTCATCGTGCCTCTCGGGGGCGGAGGCCTCACCGGGGGCGTCGCGGTCGCGTGCAAGAGTGCGGATCCCCGCATCAGGGTGATCGGAGTGCAGGTGCGCGCGTGCGCGCCCTATGCGGGCATGGCTCCGGCTGACGGGCCGATCGTGACGCTCGCCGACGGCATCGCGGTCAAGTCGCCGGGCGACTTCACGCGCCCGATCATCGAGAACTGGGTCGACGAGGTGGTCGTGGTCGAGGAGGACCTGGTGGCCGATGCAATGGTCCTGCTCATGGACCGCGGCAAGCTCTGGGTCGAGGGGGGCGGTGCGGTCGGCGTGTCGGCGCTCTTGTCGGGTCAGGTCGCACCCGACACCTCGGGCACCACGTGCGTCGTGCTCTCGGGGGGCAACGTCGACCTCGGGCTGGTGCCGAACCTCATCCGGCGCCACGAGACGCAGGTGGGACGCCGCGTCATCGTGTTCGCACGCATCTCGGATCGCCCGGGGGGACTCGCGCGCTTGCTGACATTGTTCGCCTCGCACGGGGCGAACCTCATCGAGGTCGAACACGTGCGCGAGGGCGTCGACCTGCACGTGCGCGAGACCGGGGTGCAGGCGGTGCTCGAGGTCCGCGGACGCGACCATGCCGATCAGGTCATCGCCACTGCGCGAGCGGCCGGATACGAGATCCACGAGATCTCGTGAGCCGACGACCGTTCGTGGCGATCCCCGGTCGTCGCAGCCCGGAGGCCGAGGGTCATCGCACGCCGGTGGTGAGCGGTGGACGTTTCTACGCCGATGCCGTGCAGCGCGCGGGGGGCCTCCCCCTGGTGGTGCCCCCCACCGACGACTCCGACCTGGTGATGGCCACGATCGAGCGCTGCGATGCGATGGTTCTCCTGGGAGGGGGTGATGTCAACCCGTCCCGTTACGGCCAGGCCGAGCACGCACGGCTCTACGGGGTGGACGACTTCCTCGACGGCTTCGAGATCACCGCCCTCGAGCACGCATTCGCCCGCGACATCCCGGTGCTGGCGATCTGCCGCGGGCACCAAGTGCTGAACGTGGCACTCGGTGGCACGTTGATCCAGCACCTCGACAACACCAACGACCACCGCGACGTGATGCACACGGTACGGGTGGTCCCGGGGTCGCGGGTCGCCTCGGCGATGGGAACACTCGAGCCGGACGTCCACTCGTTCCATCATCAGGCGATCGATCGCATCGGCGGGGGACTCGAGGTCACCGCGACGGCACCCGACGGGACGATCGAGGCGGTGGAACTCGCGGGGGCATCGTGGGTGGTCGGGGTGCAGTGGCATCCCGAGGACACCGCGGCCGACGATGCGGCCCAGCAGGGCCTGTTCGACGAACTGGTCCGTCGCGCGTCGGCGCGTTGAGATCAGCGCGCGAGCGACTCGGTGGCGTTCAACAGCCAGCCCGGCAGGAATCCCACCAGCAGTGTGAATGCGACCGCGAGACCCACCACGATCGCCACGGCCCGTTGCACCCGCGGACGTGAATCATCGGTCGGCTCATCGAGCCACATGCTCACCATGATCCGCAGGTAGAGGTACGCGCCCACCACCGCCGCGACCATCGCGATGATCGCAATGGCGTACGACTTGGCGTCGACGGCCGACTTGATGACCCCGAACTTGGCGACGAACCCCGACGTGAGCGGAACCCCGGCCTGTGCGAGCAACAGGGTCGAGAATGCGAGTGCGAGCGCCGGTCGGCGCCTGCCGAGACCCGCGAAGTCGGCCAGTGACGTGGCCGAGTCCTCCTGGCCGGCCACCACCATGACCGAGGCGAACGATCCGAGCACGAGCACCGAATACGCCACCAGATACAGACCAGACGACGCGAGGCCGTCGCTGCCCGGGTGGGAGGCGGCCTCGACGCCCACCAGCACGAACCCGGCGTGGCTCACCGAGGAGTACGCGAGCATCCTCTTCACGTTCGACTGTGTGACGGCCATCAACGATCCGACCACCACCGCCGCAACCGCGAGTGCCCACACCGCCGGTCGCCAATCGTCGACCCGGCGCTCGAAGCCGGTGACCAGGACCCGCATCAGGGCTACGAACGCCGCGACCTTGCCCGCCGACGCCATGAACGCCGTCACCGGCGAGGGCGAGCCCTCGTAGACATCGGGGGTCCAGACGTGGAACGGCGCGGCCGAGACCTTGAAGGCGAACCCGACGAGCAACAACCCGATGCCCACGAGCAAGAGTGTGTCGGAGCCGTCGATGCGGGCCTTGCCGCTGAGTCCGACCACGATCATGTCCAGGCTCGTGCTTCCGGTCGCCCCGTAGACGAGAGCGATGCCGTAGAGCAGGAATGCGGATGCGAACCCACCGAGGACGAAGTACTTGAGGCCTGCCTCCTGGCTCTGCTCACGACGACGGTTGCTCGCGGCCAACAAGTACAGCGACAGGCTGAGAATCTCCAGGCCGAGGAACAACACGATGAGGTCGTTCGCCGCTGCCAGCACGATGCCACCGATGGCGCCCGTGAGCAGGAGGGTCTGGAGCTCGACGCCATCATCGGGTGAGCCGGCGAGGTGCGCGTGCAGCAGCAGTGCCACCACCGCCGCTGAGCCGCAGATCAACACGATCGAGAGCGCGGCGAAACGGTCGATGAGGATCGCATCGGAGACGAGGTACTTGCCGATAACGGTCGAGTCCCTCTCCCATTGCACCGCACCACCCACGGCGGCCGAGACCGAGACCGCGACCGTGAGCGACGTGGTGAGCGTGCGCGACCATCCACGCAGGAGCGAGCCGCAGAGCAGGACGGCGCACGCACCTGCCAGGAGGATCAACAGTGGGGCGAGGTCCCCCCACTCGATGCCCGGCGCGACGAGACCCCTCTCCATCAGCCCCCTCCCCCGTGCGACGCACCACCGGCGGGGGCTCGGAACTCGGTGCGACTCTCGACGTGCTCCACCAGGCGGCCCACCGAGGGCTCGATGCGCTCGAGCATCGGCTTGGGGTAGAGACCGGTGAAGACGATGATGCCGATGAAGACAAGGATCAGCGATCCCTCGCGCAGGTTCATCTCGCCGAACCCGGCATTGGCCTCGTCGACCGGACCATGGAAGACGCGCTGGTAGGCCCACAGCAGATAGAGAGCCGCCAGGATGACTCCGGTCGCGGCCACCACGGTCCACCACCGCGCGGTCTCGAACGAGCCGATGAGCACGAGGAACTCCCCGACGAAGCCGTTCAGACCCGGGACACCGATGGAGGAGAGCATCACCACCATGAACGCAGCCGCGAAGATCGGTGCGACGGACTGGATGCCTCGCAGCTCGGCGATCTCGCGCGTGTGGCGGCGCTCGTAGATCATGCCCACGAGGAGGAACAGCGCACCGGTGGACACACCGTGATTGACCATCTGGACGACGGAACCCGTCAATGCCTGGCTCGTGATGGCGAAGGTGCCGAGCACGATGAAGCCGAGGTGCGCCACCGACGAGTACGCCACGAGACGCTTCAGGTCGCGCTGCATGGTCGCGGCGATCGCGCCCCACAGCACGCCGATGACCGCGAGCGTCAGCAGAGCCGGACGCGCCCACACCGACGCCTCGGGGAACAGGTAGAGACCGAACCGCAGGAACCCGTAGGTGCCGAGCTTGAGCAGCACCCCGGCGAGGATCACCGACCCACCGGTCGGGGCCTGCGTGTGGGCGTCCGGCAACCAAGTGTGCACCGGGAAGAGCGGCACCTTCACGGCGAAGGCCACTGCGAACGAGGCGAAGAGCCAGCGCCCGGTCGAGGTGGCGAGGTCGGACCGCTCGGCGATCTCGACGAGGTCGAAGGTGAACCGGCCCAGGTCGCGAGAGGCGAGGGCCGCAGTCGCCACGATGCCGACCAGCATGAACGCCGACCCGAGCATCGTGTACAGGAAGAACTTGGTGGCGGCATACACGCGCTTGTCGTAGCCCCACCCGCCGATCAGGAAGTACATCGGCACGAGCACGATCTCGAAGAACACGAAGAACAGGAACAGATCGAGCGAGAGGAACGAGCCCATGACGCCGGCCTCGAGCATCAGCAACCACGCGAGATAGCGCTTCTCGTCGTGGTGCGGATCCACACCCAGAATCACGAGCGGGAACAGGATCCCCGTGAGCACCACCATGAAGAGTGCGATGCCGTCGACACCGAGGTGCCACGAGATCCCCCATGTCTCGATCCACTCATGGCGCGAGACGAACTGGAATCCACCCGAGTGCGAGTCGAACGATGACAGCAACCACAGCGACATGGCCGCGGTCGACACGCTGACCACGGTCGCGACGAGCTTGACCTGCTCCGGCATGCGCGTGGACATGAGAGATACGATCGATGCCCCGATCACGGGCACCAGCACGAGCGCCGTGAGAATCGGGAACGGCACCGGCGCAGAGGTCGCCGCGAGCATGACTCCGCTCATGTCCACCCCCGCAACAGGAACCATGCGAGCACGAGCACCGCACCGGCCCCCACGATCGCGGCGTAGCCGCGGACGAATCCGGTCTGGGTGCGGCGCACGAGGCCCGAGAGCGACAGCACCACCCGGCCGGTCCCGTTCACGGCACCGTCGACGATGCCGGCATCGGCATCGGCCACGGCCTGGAAGGCGGCACGGCCGGGTCCCCCGACGACCGCGGAGACCAGCGAGTCGTAGCGCCAGCCATCGGCGAGCACGGTCGGCTCGATCGGTCGGGCCCTGCCGCGCGAGTACACCGCGATCGAAGCCGCGATGCCCGCCGATGCAACGAGGATCGCCAGCACCAGCAGCCACCACTTGTTGTCGTAGGCCCAGGTGCCCTTGATGTCGGCCTCCGCTCCGTGCACGACCGGTGCGAGCCAGTGCTCCAGCCAATGGGTCGACTTGGAGAAGGGCAATTGCATCCCACCACCGACGACCGACAGCGCCGCGAGGACCACGAGCGGGGCCGTCATCACCCACGGGCTCTCGTGCGGCTCACCTTCGTGCGAATGGTCGCCGTGCGCGCCGTGCGCGGCCGCGGCGTCGTGCCAGCGCGCCTCACCGAAGAAGACCATGACCACCTGGCGGGTCATGTAGTACGCGGTGAGCAGCGCAGTCACCATGCCGACGGCCCACAGCGCCCTGTTGTTGGCGAACGCGTAGAGCAGGATCTCGTCCTTGGACCAGAACCCGGCGAAGGGCGGGACACCCGCGATCGCGAGCCACCCGATGATGAAGGTGAATCCGGTGATCGGCATCACCTTGCGGAGCGCTCCCATGCGGCGCATGTCCTGTTCATGGTGCATGCCGTGGATCACCGAACCCGACCCGAGGAAGAGCAGGGCCTTGAAGAAGGCGTGCGTGATCATGTGGAACACCGCGGCCACGTAGGCACCCGAGCCGATCGCGAGGAACATGAAGCCCAGCTGCGACACCGTCGAGTAGGCGAGCACCTTCTTGATGTCGGTCTGGGCGACCGCGATCGTTGCGGCGAACAGTGCCGTCGCCGCGCCGACTACAGCGATCACATCGGTGGCCCACGGATGGGCAGCGTCCAGGACCGGGGCCATCCGGGTGAGCAGGAACACTCCCGAGGTCACCATCGTGGCCGCGTGGATCAGGGCAGAGACCGGGGTCGGGCCCTCCATCGCATCGGGCAGCCACAGGTAGAGGGGCAACTGTGCACTCTTGCCGCAGGCGGCGACCAGCAGCATGAGCGCGATGCCCGTCGCGGTCACCGCGGCGATCTGACCCTTCTCGGCGGCATGGTTGATCGCCCCGTAGGACAGCGTGCCCACCGCCGAGAAGGCGAGGAACATCGCCACCATCATTCCCCAGTCACCGACGCGGTTCGTCACGAAAGCCTTCTTGCCCGCCGTGGCCGCCGACTCGCGGTCGTGCCAGAACGAGATGAGGAAGTAGGAACAAGCGCCCACGCCCTCCCATCCGAGGAAGGTCACGAGCAGGTTCTCCCCCATCACGAGCATCAGCATCGAGAACACGAAGAGGTTCAGGTACATGAAGAACTTCGGGAACTTCGGGTCACCCTTCATGTAGCCGATCGCGTACAGGTGGATGAGCGAACTGATCCCCGTCACGAACAAGGCCATCGCGATCGAGAGCGGATCAGCCGCGAGGGCCATGTCCACCTTCAGCGATCCGACGGGCACCCACTCGAAGACTCGCAGCACGAGGTTGCGCTCCTCCTCGGGCCGGCCGAGCAGGTCGAAGTAGGTCGCGGCCACCACCAGGAACGACGAGGCGGTCGCGAGCGTCGCAACGACGCCGGCACCGGGCTCGCCGAGACGACGACCCAGGACCAGGATGACGAGGAACCCGGCGAGGGGCAGTGCAGGAATCAACCAGAGGAGATCGGCCAAGGCGTCATCCCCTCAGGTCCGCGAGATCGTCGGCGGTCACGCTCGCGCGACGTCGCATGATCGACACGATGATGCCGAGGCCGACCACGACCTCGGCGGCGGCCACCACGAGCACGAAGAACACCACGACTTGGCCGTTGATGTCACCGAGTCGGGATGCGAGCGCGACGAACGACAGGTTCACCGCGTTGAGCATCAACTCGATGGACATGAACATCACGAGCGGGTTGCGACGCACCATCACCCCGAGCGTCCCGATGCCGAACAGCACGGCTGCGAGGACGAGGTACCACGTCGTGGTGGGCACGACTGCGGCGATCACGGACGCACCGGGTGGCCCGCGCCGGGCGACCTCTGGCGGCGGGCCAGGAGCACGGTCCCGACAACCGCAACGAGCAGCAGCACCGAGGTCAACTCGAAGGCGAAGGTGTTGGACGAGAAGATCTCCCGGGCGATCTCGCGCACGTTCGCGTCATGGGCATCCGCTCCCGTCGGGGCGAGACCCCGCGAGGGATCGGCGAGCGAGTCGCGGGCCCTCACGATCGCGGCGATCACCACGGCCGCGACACCGGTCGAGACCACGAAAGCGAGCGGACGCTGCACGCGCAGCGGCTCGATCCGCAGGTTCTCGGCACGGTCCACCCCGAGGAGCATGATCACGAAGAGGAACAGCACGACGATCGCGCCGGCGTAGACGATGACTTGAACCGCCGCGAGGAAGTGGGCCTGGAGGGCGACGAACGTGACGGCCACGCCGAACAGGGTCAGCACGAGACTGAGCGCCGCATGGACCGGGTTCGACCTCGTGACGACACCGAGTGCACCGACCAGGATCATCGCGGCCGAGCAGACGAAGACGAAGAGTGCCATCAGTCGTCACCGCCGCCGTCGCGCTCGTTCTGTCCGGGCTCGGGTGGGCGCACGCCGTGACCGAGCTCGCCGCTCCAGGCCACGATCCCCTCGAAGTCGGCGTCGCCCGATGGTGATGTCGCGCGCATCCATCCGGAGGTGTGGAGATCCTCGCCCGGTCGCCAGTCCTCCCAGGGCAGCTCCCGCGGGCGTCCCTCGTCGTCGACCAGGAGTTCGTCCTTGGTGTAGATCGCATCGCGACGATTGGTGAAGGAGAACTCGAACAACTTGGTCTCGGTGATCGCCTCGGTCGGGCAGGCCTCGACGCACAGATCGCAGTGGATGCACCGCAGGTAATTGATCTCGTAGACGAAACCGAACCGCTCACCGGGAGATGTCGGCGCATCTGGGTCGTTGTCGGCGCCGCGCACGTAGATGCACCGTGCAGGGCACACACCCGCACACAGTTCGCACCCGATGCACTTCTCCATGCCGTCCTCGTAACGATTCAGGACGTGCCGACCGTGGAGACGCTCGGGCTTGTCGATCTTCTGGTCGTGATCGTCGCGCTTGTCGCGCCGCCATGCCCTGCCACCCGAGTACTCGGTGGTGACGCGGTTGCGCCGCCCGTGCTGGCGGATCGTGACGAGGAAACCTCCGAGGTAGCCCATCAGAATTGTGCTCCATCCCGCTCGCGGTTCTCGCGACTCACTCTGTTGGCACGCGACAACAACCCGTAGCCACCGAGGAGCACAAGTGCCGTCGCCAAGGTTACGACCACCTGGTCCCATCCGGCCTCGCGCCCGACCCTCTGGGCCGCCAACAGCATGAACCACGCGAGCGAACCGGGGATCAGCACCTTCCAACCGAGGTCCATCAACTGGTCATAGCGCAGGCGCGGGAGCGTCGCACGGAACCAGACGTAGACATAGAGGAAGGCGATGACCTTGATCAGCAACCACACCGTTCCCTCGATCGCGTTAGGGATCGGGAGATCGATCGTGGTGTCGCCGATCCCGATCGGCTGGGGACCACCGAAGAACAGTGTCACGATCAGCGCCGACATTGTGATCGTGTTCATGAACTCGGCGAGGAAGAACAGTGCGAAGCGGATCGAGGCATACTCGGTGTTGAACCCACCCACGAGCTCCTGCTCGGCCTCGACGAGATCGAAGGGTGGCCGGTTCAGCTCGGCAGTCGCCGCGATGAGGAAGATGACGAAGGGCACGAAGCCGGTGGTCACGATGTTCCAGTTCCCGATCGAGGTCTGCAGGTCGACGATTCCCGCCGTCGAGAGCGTGCCCGACACCAGGAGCACACAACCGAGCGAGAGACCGAGAGCGGCCTCGTACGACACCATCTGGGCGGAGGCGCGGACCGATCCGAGCAACGGGTACTTCGACCCGCTCGACCATCCCGCGAGCATGATGCCATAGACCGCGATCGAGGAGATCGCCAGGGCGAACAGCACTCCGACGGGTGGATCGGCCAACTGCAGGCGCGTCTGCTGGCCGAGCAGTGTCACGATCCCGGCCTTGTCGCCGCGGAAGTCCCCGCCGAGGGGAATGATCGCGAATGCGAGGAACGCGGGCACGAGCGCGAGGTACGGCGCGAGACGGAACACGAACTTGTCGGCCCTCTCCGGCAGGAGATCCTCCTTGAAGAACAACTTGATCCCGTCGGCGAGCGTCTGGAGCAGACCGAAGGGGCCGGCCTTGTTCGGCCCGACACGGTTCTGCATGCCGGCGATCACCTTGCGCTCGAACCAGACCATCAGCATGGTCGCGACGAGCCCGACGACGAAGACGAGGAGGACCTTGACCACAACGACGAGCACCACCGCCCATCCGATGCCGCCCTCGAGCATCGGGTCGACCGCGAGCTGGCCGGTCACGGCACCTCGATGCTCACGTCGAGTGCTCCCGTGCCGCGCACGAGCTCGCGTATGTCGGCGCCCGGCTGGTTGAACGGGGAGAGCGCGGTCCCCCGGGGCACGCGCGCCGAGACCGAGACCGGCAGCACCACGGCGCGCTCGCCCGCGACGACCCTCACCGGTTCGCCGGCCACCGCACCGATGCGCTCCAGATCGAGCGGATGCACGGCGATTCCCGCACCGGGCGCGAGGGAGGCGAGTGCCGGGCTCGTGCGCGTCGCGATCGCAGAGTCGTAGAGCTTGCGGGCGAGCACGAGGCGGAACTCGTGGGAGTTGCGCGCGCCGGGCGCGGTTCGCCGCACCGGGTGTGCCGCGGCCGGTGCGCGACGCACGACCACCCCGTCCACGTCGTTGGCGAGTCGCGACGTCGCCTCGCCCCATCCCGGAGCTCCCGATTCCATCGCTCGCCGCACATCGACCAGGGTGGCGACACCGAAGTCGTGCCCGAGCATCTCGGCGAGTTCGGCCGCGATCATCCAGTCGGTTCGCGCGGTCCCCGGTGCCGTGACCTTCTGCGCCGTGCCCGTGACGCGCCCCTCGAGGTTCGTCGTGGTGCCATCCTTCTCCCCGGCGACCGCGGCGGGCAGCACCACGTCGGCATGCGCGGCGCTCGGCGACAGGAACGCATCGATCGACACGACGAACCGGGCACCGGCGAGTGCACGCCGCGCGAGGTCGGCATCGGGGACATCGGAGAGCGGATCGGATCCGAGCAGCACGAGACACTCGATGCGACCCTCAGCGGCGTCGTGCAGGATCGTCGCGGCATCGCGGCCGTCGCGGGGGGCCAGTCCCAGCGACAGGGCACCGCGCACGTTCGCGCGACGCAGGACCGGCAGAACCGACGCGGCGGGAGCCGCTGCGAGCAGCGACTCGACGGCGGACATCGTGTGCGACGCAGATTCGGCGAGATTGGCGCGCCCCGCCACCACGACCGTCGAGCCGGACGCCAACTGGGTCATCACGGCGGCATCGGTGAGGAGTTCGGCGACGGCTTCGGGTTGGGTTCCCGGCTCGCAGCGCACCGAGCGCCACGCGAGGGCCGTCAGGGCCGTCTCGACCGCGGAGATCTCGATGATCCGGATCCTCTTCTTCATGGCTGCGTCGCGGAGACGCAGGTGAAGGACCGGCAATTCCTCCTTGAGATCCGGCGCCACGAGCACCACCGTCGCGGCCGAGCAGGCCTCGTCGATCGTCGCTTGCGGCATCGCCAGCACCTCGGCGGGCAGACCATCGTCGAGTTGGGCGTCACGCATGGTGCAGCCGAGCGCATCGGCGAGCCGACCCCACATGAAGGCGTCCTCGTTCGTACCGCGCGCACCACCGAGGATCGCCGTCGATGCGCCCGCGCCGCGGAGGTGGGTCGCGACCTCGTCGAGTGCGTCGGCCCAGGTGGCCGTCGCGAGCGCGCCGTCGCGGCGCACGAGCGGGACGAGGACGCGATCGCCGGAATTCACCGACTGGAAATCGAAACGACCGCGGTCGCACAACCAGCCCCAGTTGACCGGGTCGGAGTCCACCCCCTGGACGCGCACGATCTCGTCGCGACTCGACTGCACGACGGTGCGGCACCCGACGCTGCAGGTGGTGCAGGTGCTCTCGCGCTGCTCGAGATCCCACGGGCGCGCCTTGAACCGGAACGGCTTGGCGGTCAGCGCACCCACCGGGCAGATCTGCACCGTGTTGCCCGAGAAGTACGAGGCGAACGGCTCGTCGGGGAAGGTCATCACCTGCGTGTTGTTGCCGCGCTGGGTGAACTGGATCAGCGCGTCCCCGGCCACGTCGTCGGCGAAGCGGGTGCAACGGTCGCACAGGATGCACCGCTCGCGGTCGAGGTAGACGATCTCACTGATCGGGATGGGCTTCTCGTAGTGGCGCTTCTCCTCCACGAACCGGCTCTCGCCGGGGCCGTGGCTGAACGCCTGGTCTTGGAGCGGGCACTCCCCTCCCTTGTCGCAGACCGGGCAGTCGAGCGGGTGGTTCGCGAGCAGCAACTCGATCATCCCCTCCTGTGCGCGCTTGACCTGCGGGGTGTCGGTGCGCACGACTTGGCCCTCGGCCACCGGTGTCATGCAGGACACCACCATCATCGGCCCGCGCGGTCCCTCGACCTCGACGAGACACTGGCGGCACATGCCGACCGAGTTCATGCGCGGGTGGTAGCAGAAGCGCGGGATGTACTCGCCGGCCCTGTCGGCGGCGGCGATGATCCACTCGCCCTTGTGCGCCTCCACGGTGCGCCCGTTGATGGTGACCGAGACCGCGTTCGGATCGGACTCCGGTGCCGGAATCGCCTCGCTCCCGGCATCGACGGTCGTCACGGGGCCACCGCCCTGACGGGAATGCGGGTGCGCCGCGAGACGCGCTCCTCGAACTCGGAGCGGAACAGCGTGAGCGCGGAGTGCACCGGCACGAATGCCGACGGGCCGACGAAGCAGATCGTGGTCATCTTGTAGGGGAACGGAACGGCCGCGAGTCCGAGATCGGACGACGAGGCGTGCGGGAAGTCGCCCGGGCAGATCGACTGGCCGACCTCCATCAACTGGTCCAGATCCTCCATGGTCCCGCGACCGTCGACGACACGGGACAGGATGCGCTCGAGCCAAGTGCCCCCCTCGCGGCACGGTGTGCACTTGCCGCACGACTCATGGGCGTAGAAGCGGGTGAGCGTGAGTGCGGCGCGCGGGATGTCGGTGGTGTGGTCCATCACCATCACCGCCCCCGAGCCGAGCATCGAGCCCGCCGGTCCGACCCGGCTCGCCTCGAACGGCAGGTCCAACTGATCGGGGGTGAACCACGGTGCCGAACCGCCACCGGGGACGAAGGCCTTCAGGGTGTTGCCGTCGCGGATACCCCGACAGAACTCGTCACCGTAGATCAGGTCGCGGAACGTCGTCGTGCCGTTGACGATCTCGTAGACACCGGGCCGCGCGACGTGACCCGACACCGCGACCATGCGGGTGCCCGGCGAGGTCGCCGTCCCGATCGCGGTGTAGGCCGATGCCCCGTTGCGCATGATCCACGGGAGGTTCGCGAGTGTCTCGACGTTGTTCACGATCGTGGGCTGGCCGTAGAGACCGATCGCGGCCGGGAAGTACGGCGGCTTGAGCCGCGGCATCCCGCGGTTGCCCTCCAGCGACTCGATGAGCGCGGTCTCCTCACCCACCACGTAGGCGCCCGCACCCCAGTGCAGGACGATGTCGAGCGAGAACCGCGACCCGAGAATGTTGCGCCCGACATAGCCCGCCGCGTACGCCTCGTTCAGGGCGGTCGCGATGCGCTCCTGGGCGAGCGCCATTTCGCCCCTCACGTAGAGGAAGCACTGCGAGAGCCCCGCGGCGTAGCACGCGATCAGGCATCCCTCGATCAACTGGTGCGGATCGCGTTCCATGAGGAGGCGATCCTTGTAGGTCCCGGGTTCGCTCTCGTCACCGTTGACCACCATGTACTTGGGCCACACACCCTCGGGCGCGAGACCCCATTTCGTCCCGGCGGGGAACCCCGCGCCACCGCGACCCAGAACGGTTGCGGTGCGCACCTCGCCGTGCACCTCGGCCGCCGGCATGGCCAGCGCCCTTCGCAGACCGGCGTAGCCGTCGGTGGCGAGGAACCGCTCCAGTGTGTGCGAATCGGCATGGGCGAACCGCGACGTGACGATGCGCGGGCGGTCCCCCTCCCAGAATCCGGGGGCGTGCTGCCAGGTGCCGGAGGGGCCGCTCACAGCGCAGCCTTCCCGTCGAACCAGTCGGGATTGGAGACCACGGACTCGGGCGCGACAGCCCCCACGCCGCGACCGGCGGGAATCTGCTGACGCACGGTCGCCAGTGTCCCGTGTGCCGGGATCTCGCCGTCGAGACGACCCGCGCGAAGATCGTCGACGAGCGAGTCGAATGATTCCGTCGAGACGCGGAACCTGTAGCGGTAGTTCACCTGCAGGCACGGTGCCTCGGTGCAGGCGGCCTGGCATTCGGCGCGCTCCAGCGTGAAGAGCCCATCCGGGGTGGTTCCCCCCACGTGGACACCCAGGCGCTCCTCGGCGTGGTGGATCAACTCGTCGGCGCCCATCAGCGCGCACGACATCGTCCCGCAGATGTTCACCACGTACTTGCCGACTGCCTCGAACTTGAACATCTCGTAGAACGAGGCCGTGCCCCACACCTCGGCCGGTGTCGCACCGACGAGGTCGGCGATGTGGGCCATCGCCTCGTTGGTGACGTGACCATCCTGCTCCTGGGCGAGGTGAAGCAACGGGATCATCGCCGAGCGCGGCCGCGGGTAGCGGGCGATGGTCTCGATGGCGAGACGGACGTTGTCGTCGTTCAAGCGGGCCATCAGCGGTCCACCTCCCCGAGGACCGGATCGACCGACGAGATGACGGCGACAGCATCGGCCACGAGACCGCCACGCATCATGTGCGGCATCGCCTGGACGTTGACGAAGGACGGGGCCCTCACATGCATGCGCAGCGGGGTCGGTGACCCGTCGCTCACGACGTAGCACCCGATCTCGCCACGCGGGCTCTCGATGGCGACGTAGACCTCGCCCTCGGGCACCTTGAAACCCTCGGTGAAGATCTTGAAGTGGTGGATCAGCGCCTCCATCGACTCGTCGATGCGTGCGCGGGGTGGCGGCGTGACCTTCTTGTTCTTGATCCGGTAGTCGCCGGCGGGCATCGCATCGAGCACTTGGTGGACGATCCCGATCGACTCGCGGATCTCGTTCAGGCGGATCGCGTAGCGATCGTAGGAATCGCCGTGGGCACCGACGATGACGTCGAAGTCGACCTCGTCGTAGCGCAGGTAGGGCATGCCGCGACGCAGGTCCCAGGCCACTCCGGTCGAGCGCAGGATCGGACCGGTCGCACCGAGCGCGAGCGCCTCGGAGGAGGTGATCACCCCCACTCCCTGGAGGCGGTCGCGCCAGATCGGCTGGCCGTTCAGCAGGGTCTCGTACTCCTCGAGTCGCGGCGGGAGCATGTCGAGCAGGTCGAGGACGTCGTCGCGCCATCCCGCCGGGAGGTCGGCGGCCGTGCCACCGGGGCGGATGAAGTTGTGGTTCATCCGCAGTCCCGTGACCTTCTGGAAGAAGCGCAGCACCTCCTCGCGCTCGCGCCAGCCGTAGAGCATCATCGACACCGCCCCGATGTCCATGCCGTTCGTGGCGAGGAAGAGCAGGTGGCTGCTGATCCGATTCAACTCGGAGAGGAGCATGCGGATCCACACAGCGCGCTCGGGGATCTCGCCGTCGATGCCGAGGAGCTTCTCGACCGCCATCGAGAAGACGAGTTCGTTGTTCAGCGGCGAGAGGTAGTCCATCCGCGTCACGTTCGTGCCGCCTTGCATCCAGGTGAGCGACTCGGCGGTCTTCTCCATCCCGGTGTGCAGGTAGCCGATGATCGGCTTGCACCGCAGCACCGTCTCGCCCTCGAGCTCGAGCATCAGACGCAGCACCCCGTGCGTGCTGGGGTGCTGGGGCCCCATGTTGATGATCATGGTCTGGTCCTCGTCGGCCTCGGCGCGGACCTCGGCGAGTCTGGTGGCGTCGGCCTCGCTCATCCGCAGGACCGACCCCACCTCGCGCATCAACTCACGCGCACCCGAGAGGGCCCTCACCTGGAGTTCCTGTTCGCCCTCGCTGGTTCCGGCCGCCACCACGCCGGCCGCCGCCGGGGCCGCGGTGGCATCGGTTCGGTTCGTCGCGGCGGGAACATCCAAGGTGGTCATGCGTTCGCCCCCTTGAACTGCACCGGGATCCGGCCTTCGTCATAGTCCTTGCGCAACGGATGTCCCACCCAGTCCTCCGGCATGAGGATGCGGGTCATGTCGGGATGTCCGTCGAAGGAGATGCCGAACATGTCGAAAGTCTCGCGCTCGTGGGCCTCGGTGCCGGGGTGCACGTCGAACAGCGACGGCACGACCGGGTCGGACTCGGGGACCTGGGTGCGCAGACGGACACGCTCACCGCGCGAGATCGACAGCAGGTTCACCACGACCTCGAAGCGCTCCGGGGCCACACCAACGGGAAGTTCGCGCGCCGGGGCACCCAGATAGTCGACCCCCGTGAGATCCACGCACACCTCGAAGCCGTCGCGGTACAGCGCGCGCACGACCTCCACCAGCCTTTCGCGACCCGGGTGCAGCACGCGCTGGCCGCGCGAGGACGTGACGGGGCAACCGTGAACCACCTCAACCGCCGTTGGCACGGCCTCCTCCGCGGCTGTCGGCTCCGACATGGTCACTTCTGGCCGATCACGACGGGGACGGTGGCCGTGGGCGACACCGAGAGGTCGATCGCGGCACCGGCCCCGCTCGAGGAGCGCCGGCGCATGATCTCGCCGTCCTCTATCGACTGATGCAGAGTCTCGATCGCATGGATGAGGGTCTCGGGGGTGGGGGGACACCCCGGCGCGTACACGTCCACGGGCACGATCTGGTCGACGCCTTGCACGATCGCGTAGTTGTTGAACATGCCGCCGCTCGAGGCGCAGACCCCCATCGAGATGACCCACTTGGGCTCCATCATCTGGTCGTACACCTGGCGCAGGACGGGTGCCATCTTCTGGCTCACCCGCCCCGCCACGATCATGATGTCGGCCTGACGCGGCGAGGCGCGGAAGACCTCCATCCCGAACCGGGCGAGGTCGTAGTGCGCGGCTCCCGTTCCCATCATCTCGATCGCACAGCACGCAAGTCCGAACGATGCACACCACGACGAGCGCGACCGTGCCCACTTGACCAGGTCCTCGACACGGGCCGTCACGAAATTGTGGTTCACCCCGGCGAGGCCGTCGTCGAGCACGCTGCGCACCGCGTTCATCGGGCGACCCGCCCCTCGTCACCTGTGGCCACCGGAGCACGTCCCTCGAGTCCGACCACCCTCACACCCTCGCGCTCGACGGGGATCTCGCCGACCGGCGCGGAGCGGCGCTGGAGCGGACCCCAGTCCAGTGCACCGCGGGCGACCATGTAGACGAACGCGACGAAGAACACCACGCTGAACGCGATCATCTCGGCGAAGCCGAACGCACCGAGGAAGCGGCGATCCACGGCGTAGGGGTAAGCGAAGATCAACTCGATGTCGAACATGATGAAGAGCATCGCGATGACATAGAAGCTCACCGGGAAACGCTCCGGGGGCTCACGACCGGGAACGATGCCGCACTCGTAGGGTGCCTCCTTGGCGCTGCTCGGCCGGTTCGGTGCGAGCAGCCGCGATGCGACGAGGCTGAGCAGTGCGAACAGAACTGCGAGCACCGTCAGTGCGATGATCGGGAGGTACTGCCCCATGGCTCAGGCCGCCGGGGCTTTGAGCGCGAGATTGCCCCTCAGGTACGCCTCGCGGCGGTGGAGCAACCAGCACATCAGGGCGAAGATGATCCCGGAGCCGAGGGCGATCAGGAACGCCGGCTGCCGCTTTGCGCCGAGGTCGCGGATCATCACCACGTAACGGTGCGATCGGGACTCATCGATCACCGGTCGTGCCGGTGCCCGCCCGGGCTCGGTTCGCTGGGGCAGCAGGGTCGCAACCTCGACCACCGCGTACCGCGGCTTGTGGAAGAACGCGAAGAAATCGAGCGACTCACCGATCTTGGGGTAGCGCTCACCACCCCTGTCGTACACCGCGACTGCGGTGTACTCACCGGCCGAGAATTCCTCGGCCTCGACCTGGATGATCTCGTCGGCGGAGGCGATGGCCTGCCCGCGACGGGGGTCGGCCTCGTCGAGCAGCTTCCATCCCTCGGTGACCATCTGATTGGCGACCCTTGTCGACGCGGCGGACGCATCGAGCCCGGCCAGATCGACACCGGCCTCGATGACCTCGGCCTGATCGAGCAGTTCACCGTTGCGAACGATCGTCGCTGGTGATGCCGGCTCCCAACTCGGGGTCGGCCCCACCAGACCGATGCCGTAGACCGCCCAGATGATCGCCATCGACATCATCCAGCCCGCCAGTCCCGCCAGCGCAATCATGAACCCGAGGCGTGCCCCGAGGTTGGTGCCGAGGATGAGGTAGGTCGAGCCGATGAGTGTGATCACCATGACGAGGACGACGAGATAGCCGCGAATCTCGGGCTGCCAGGAGACGGCAAGGAGATTGGCCAGCATCAGAGACCCCTCACGTACTCCACAATCTCACGGATCTGGTCATCGGTGTAGATCTGACCGAAGGCGGGCATTCGACCGCTCCCCTGTCCCTGCTCGCCGTAGCGCTTGCCGTACTCGGAGCCGACCCTGAGGAACGCGACCATGTCCTCAGCGCTCGGGAACTGGCGCACCGTCGATCCACCGGTCAAGTTCGGCCCGAAGGCGCCGCCGCCGGTCGTCTGGGGATCACCGTAGGACCAGCCCTTGGTGTGACACCGCGCGCACGAATAGGCACCCGAACCGAGATCGAGGTTGAACAGAGCCTCGCCGAGCGATCCGTAGGTCCCGGCCTTGATCAGGCGATTTGCCTCGGCGATGATCTCGGCGTTCTTCTCCGCCGGCAGGGTGCCACCGTCGCAGGTCGGGTTCAACTTGCTGCGCGTGGAGGCGCAGTTCTCTTGCGGTATCTGGATCGATGCCATGTAGTCGACCAGGTTGTCGATCGACTGCTCGTTGAGCGGGCCCCCGCCGATCGTTCCCCACGCCGACATCGGAGAGAACGGCCGACCGTAGTTGAGGATGAACCGGATCTCGTCCTCGCTGAACCTGTAGAGGACGGTGTTCAGCGCCGGCGCCTTCCACGACACGGCCTTCACCTCCCCGGTCTTTGGGTCGGTCACCGAGTACTCGGCGACTCCGCCGTTCGCCGACATGCCACCGTGGCACCCGGCGCAGTTGAAACCGCCGTCGGCGGTTGCGGCGAAGTTGCGCCCACCCCACTTGGCGAACCGCTTCTCGAACCCGAACTCAGCACCCGCCTGACGACCGGGCTCGAGCACCCAATAGAGCGGGAGTGCGATGGTGACGATGACGAGGAAGACCAGACCGAGCAGCTGCACCCGCTCGAGACGCGGACCCTCGAGAACCTCGTCGTCGTAGTAGGGCTTGCGGTTGGCGGCGAGCTTCTGCTCGGCACCCACCTCGCGGCGCGACTCGCGGATGTTCGACCATGCGTACAGCGACCAGCCGATGAGCGAGGCGACGAGGATGATCCAGGCGATCGAGGTCGTGGCGAGAGCGACCATGTCAGTGACCTCCCGATCCCGCGCCGATGCAGTGCGGGCCCTCGGCCTCTTGACCCGTCGTGTTCACACCGATCGCGGGGCCGCCGAACACCGCGCCGGTGTCGATCACGAGCACGCCGTTGTTCACCGACACACCGAAGCGATCCATGCCGCGCGGAGCGGGACCACCCTTCTTCTCACCGACACGGTTGTATTGCGACCCGTGGCACGGGCACTCAAACCACTGCGAGCTCTTGCACTCGGGCACGCGGCAACCCAGGTGCGGGCACTTCTGGTACAGCGCCACGATGCCGGACTCCATGCCGGTGAGGACCGGCCCCTGGCTGCCGTAGACGGCGCGACCCTTGCTGAGCGCGCCCTTCGGGTACTCGGTGACCCAGGCGCGTGCCTCGGACAGATAGAGGAAGCCCCCGCCAGTGCGGATGTTCTGGATGACATCGTCGATCTTGCCGACCGTGATCTTGGAGCCGAATCCGCCCTCTGCGCCCTTCCACAGGAACGCCAGGACCGACGCACCGAATGCACCGATGCTCGCGCTCATCAACGTCACCGCCGTGCGGTTGAAGAACATCCGGCGCGACACGCCGATGGCCTCCTCGTCGGGGGCGACGAAGGGTGCCACCTCCGCCGGCTCGATGACCGCAACGGCGGTCGAACGGGCGGCCGCTTCCACCTCGCGGCCGGTCGCACCGTCGGATGTGATGGCGGCTTTCTTGTCGCGCGAACGGGTCTCGCGGGAGAGTGCCCCGGCACCGCGCACCTCGCTGCCGCGCACGGTGGTGAAGACTGCGATCGCTCCGAGCACGATTGCCGCCACGACGACCAGGGCGATGATGGTTCCGGTGCTCATTTCCTGTCAGTTCCCTTTGTTCAGATTTTCCCGATGCGTTCCGTTTTTGCCGAGATTGCCGTGTCCGTCGGCGATCACAACTCGAAGTAGATGCCGTCTCGCCACGGGAAGATGAAGTTGAACCCCGGGCCGCGGAAGAACGAGCCGATGATGACGAGCACTGCCCAGAACATCAGGAACATCGTCATCATGCTGGTCATGAACTTTCGATCCTCGGGCTTGTTCGACGGATTGCGGTCGAGGTAGGGCGCCAGGATCAGAGCGATGAGCCCCATGCCCGGCAGCGTCACACCAGCGATCATCGGGTGGAACATCGTCAGCAACTCCTGGAGCCCGAGGAAGTACCACGGCGCCTTGGAGGGGTTCGGGGTCTTGTTGAAATCCGCTGCCTGCAACAACGGTGCGTTGACCACCCACGAGAAGACGAAGAGGAACGCCGTGCAGGCGAGCGCGGCGACGAACTCGACCGCGAGCAAGTGCGGCCAGGTGTGCACCTTGTCGACGGGTGCGGCCTTTGCCTCCTGGATCGAGCCCGACTTGACGACGGTGAGGAGGCGCTGGGTGTGACCACCGGGTCCGGCCCCAACCGGCAATCCGGCGGAGGCACCCGCAGCGACCACAGCAGCCGCCTTCTCCGATGTGCCGGCCGCCCTGGTCCGGTCGAGCAGCGCATCGGGAATGCGCTCGCCCGAGCCGGCGCTGTCGGCCGAGCCGGTGCCGGCGGCCTTCTGGCGCGCGGCCTGTGCTCTCTTGAGGAGGTGTTCGGGGATCTCAGTCATCGATGTCGCCTTCCGGTCAGAGCGGTCCCGAGATTCCGCCGTCCTTGCGGACGCGCCAGAAGTGGATCGCCATGAAGATCACAATCACGAACGGGAGCATCAACACGTGGAGCACGTACCAGCGCAGGAGCGTCTCGGATCCGATCTCCACGCCACCGAGGAGCACGAAACGCACCTGGTTGCCGAACACCGGTGTGTAGCCCATCATGTTCGTCCCCACCGCGACGGCCCACAGGGCGAGCTGGTCCCACGGCAGCAGATAGCCGGTGAACGACAGCAACAGTGTCAGCGTGAGGAGCACGACACCAATCACCCAGTTGAACTCGCGCGGCGGCTTGTACGCGCCGTGGTAGAACACGCGCGCCATGTGCAGGAAGACCGAGAGCACCATCAGGTGCGCCCCCCAGCGGTGCATGTTGCGCACCAGCAGACCGAAGGTCACCGAGGTCTGCAGCATCTGGATGTCCTGCCAGGCATTGGCTGCCGTCGGCCTGTAGAAGAACATCAGGAAGATGCCCGTCACCGTGAGCAGGATGAACAGGAAGAACGAGAGGCCTCCGAGACAGAGCGTGTAGCTCACCTTGACAGCGTGGCGCTTCACCTTCACCGGATGGAGGTGGTAGAGAACGGAGTTCATCACCACGTAGGAACGGTTGCGCGGGCTGTCGGTGTAGCCCTTGCGGAAGATCGAACCGGGCCGGAAGATCGAGTTCCATGCCTGGCTGCCCTGCACCTGCCCGCCGAGCTTGGCGGCGCGCTCCTTGATGGTGGGCCGGGGATTGTCGAGGACTTTTGCCATGTTCAGGTCACCTCAGAGTCGCATGCCGTAGGCATAGCCGTGGTTGTTGGTTCTCGTGTGCGAGTCACCCTCGGGGGCGGGGGCGCCAGCCTTGCCGAGGATGATCACGCCGGTCGGGCATCGGTCCACGCAGAGCGCGCAACGGGTGCACACGTCATCGTCGATGATGAAGATCACGTGGTCAGTGGGGTCGGCACCGGGGAGCTCGGTGTTGTCGGCCTCGGCGATGGCGTCGGGCGTGACCATGTGGATGCACTTCCACGGGCAGATGTCGACGCAGCCCTCGCACATGATGCACTCGGACTGGTCGATGTGGATGAACTGCTTGGGCTTGACCGCGCGACCGAGGTAGTCGGCGTCGACCTCCACCAGTTGGTACTCGGTCGACCACTCCGGCATCGGCGGATTGGCGTCTGTGCGTGCCACGACGTTCCTCCTCAGGCCTTCTTCACCAGCGGGCGTCCGTAGGTGGACTTCTCGATCTCTGCACCCACGGGCTTCACGCCGCGCTTCTGCCACCACACGAACAACCAGATCATGAGTCCGATGAAGTACGCGTGGATGACCACCACGACGATGTCGCGGATCGCCTCGTAGGAGATGGTGAAGGGGAAGTTCCCCCCGTTGGCCTTCGCGTTCAGCAGGTCGAAGGGGCCGTACACCAGCCTGTCCTTGCGCCAGCCGAGTTCCTTGTCGGCATGGTCGATGAACTGGTGCGGCACCACACCGAAGGCGAGGAACATCGCGAAGAACACGTAGACCGAGCCGACCATCGCCTCGCCCCACGTGGTGGGACGACCGAGAGGGCGACGCTTGCCATAGGGCACGACGACGAGAGCCATGGCAGTCGTCAGGATCAGGGAGAACAAGAACGCCTGGTTCATCCCTGGCCACCTGAGAATGTCGATCGCGAGCATTGGAGTGGGCTTCTTCTCCGTCGGGCGGTGTCTCGGAGGATTCCCGAGTACCTCTGAACACTACCGAGGACATCCCCGGTGAAGGCCATTCTCCCCCGCTGTGACGGTCGTCAATGTCCCGTTCGCGCCGGCCGGGTTGTGCTCTTGTGAGGTCATCCGACAGGCGTCCCGATCGATAATTCGCGCGAGTTGGTTGCCGTTCCCTGGCATCGGTTGTCTATCGTTGGAGAGGAGTACGAGCCCCCTCGAGTCGCGTGAGCGGCCTCGTCGGGTGGCGCGAAGAGGTAAGACCCCGTGACCGAAATTCCCGAGCACCTTCTGAACCGCTCCAAGGCGCGCAAGGCCGAACTGGCCGGCGAATCCGCCGGGGCGCCTGCGGCGCCTGCGGCCGCATCGTCGGAAGTTGCGACTCGGGCATCCGCACCGGCCAAGACCAAAGCCGACCCCGCGCCGGTGGCCAAGGCCGTCGAGCCCGATCCGGTTTATGTTCGCGCAGCCAAGGAGCGTCGCAAGATTCCGTTCTGGGCCATGTCCGCTCTCGCGATGCTCCCTGTGTGGACGTTCCTCTACATGGTCGCACTGACCCCGGAGGAAAAGGTCGCGGCTGGTCCCATCAGCACCGGCACCGCCGTCTACGGCGCGTGTGCGGGATGCCATGGTGGCAACGGGGCAGGCGGCGCCGGTCAGGTCCTCTACGAGGGTGCTTCGCTCAAGACTTTCCCGCACATCGAGGACATGTTGAACTTCGTCTACAACGGGAGCCAGCGCTATCAAGCGGCCGGGCTGAAGGTGTACGGGAACCCCGACCGCGAGGGTGGCCCGCATGTGCCGTACGGATACAACAAGAACCCGATGCCCCAGCAGGGTGAGAAGGCCGGCGGTGCACTGAGCGAGTACGAGATTCTCGGAGTCGTCTGCCACATTCGCTACGACATCTCCGGTGCGGATCCGGCCAGTGAGGAGTGGGCGGCGGAATGGGAGAACTGGTGCTCACCCGACTCCCCGATCTATCCGGCACTCAAGTCCGGAGCGACGACCTTCGACACGTTGCACGAGGACATGAAGACCCTCATGCCCGCACCGAACAAGGTCGGAACCGAACCCCGCGAGACCACCGCGAAGTGACTACATCCTGACCGCGGATGGGGTCGTCGACACCTTGGCTTCCCGATACGTGCATGCCAACTATCGGTCGGAAGTGAGTCGGTTGTGGTGGGACAGTGAGCACCATGCAGATTGGTTATGTAAATGTCTTCGTATCGGATCTTGAACGTGCGATCTCCTTCTATCGGGACAAACTGAAGCTGTCCTTGCAGTTTTCATCCCCGGATCACGGCTATGCATCCTTTTCGGCAGGAACCGTTCGACTTGGCATCGCACTTCCTGGTGCTGACCACGCCAACTTGCTCGGTCGGCATACGGGCATAGGTCTTGTCGTTGCCGACCTTGATGCAGAGTTTGCGCGTCTCACTTCACTCGGCGTGCAGTTCCCGATGCCACCGACTCGTCAACCGTGGGGTGGGGTCATGGCATTGGTCGCTGATCCCGATGGGAATGTGTTCTACGTTGATCAGGCCGCTCCGGAGGCTCACTAGAGGTTCGCCTCGTAGGTGATTGTAGAAATGCGCCGATTGGCAGTCTGGTAGCAACACGCACCATTCGGCGGAAGTACCACTGTGACGACATCTCCGACGCCGATGCGGTCAGGAACAGCGAACGCGCACGATCTCGTCGCGCACTAGATCCACGATCGACGTCGACCTCCCATCACCGAACCGGGTGATGAATTCCCGCAGGGTCGAGGTGTCGATGTCACCGCACTCGCGCACCACGGGCGTCGCCAGCGGTATCACCCAGCCGTTGGCGAGCACGCCGCGGTCTCCGTTGTCGCGCATGTCCACCAGACCGGGCAACGTCAGTCGCTCGGTGCCGCGCATCCGATCGGCGGGCACGAGCGCGAACCACACCACCGCGTCGCCCAACATGTCGGCCATGAAGACACACGTCCGTGGCGCAGTCGGATCCGCGCACGTGGGAATGGTGCCGCCCTCGGCGACCAGGGTTCCCGCCGGGATCGTGATCGTGCGCAAGTCGTCGAGCGACAGGCGCATCGCGGCCGTCGTGGTGCCCCCCGCGATGGACCACCCCGAATCGACGTTGCCGGCCTCGATCACCGCGAAGGTGTCGACGGTGCGCAACGCGGTCGCGTCCGGCGCGGGTGCACCGTCGCCTCCCGAGGTGAGGATCGCCCCGAGGATCACCGCCGCGACGGCGACCGCCGCGATCCTGCGCATCATCGTGCGACGAGCCCCCCGAGTGCGGCCGTGACGCGGCCGGCGAGTTCATCGAGCACCGCGTCGTCGTGGGCCGCGCCCACGAACAGCGCCTCGTAGGCACCCGGTGCCAGCGCCACGCCACCGGCGAGGAGTGCGTGGAAGATGCGGGCGAACGAGGCCTCGTCGGTGGTCCGCGCATCGTCGAAGTTCGCAGGGGCACGTTGCCCGAGCGCATCGCCGAAGTGCATTCCCACCAGTGTTCCGACGACGGGGAACGACGCGGCGATCCCGACCGCGGTGCACGCGTCACGCAGGAGCGCCGAGAGCCGCCGCGCACGCGCCGACAACTCCATGTAGAGATCGTCGGACAACTCGTCGAGGGCCGCGAGCCCCGCAGCAGTGGCGAGTGGATTGCCCGCGAGCGTGCCGGCGTGGAACACCGAGCCGAGGGGTGTGAGGTTCTCCATCACATCGCGACGGCCGCCCACGGCTCCGACCGGAAGGCCACCGCCGATGACCTTGCCGAAGCACGTGAGGTCCGGCCGCACGTCGTACTTGGATTGCGCACCGCCCGACCCGAGGCGGAAACCCGTGATCACTTCGTCGAAGACCAGCAGTGCACCGACACGGTCGCACTCGGCGCGCAGACCCTCGAGGAAACCGGGGGCCGGTGGGATCAAGCCCATGTTGGCCGCAACCGGTTCGACGAACACCGCCGCGACATCGGCATCGAGCGCGGGGACTTCGTTGTAGGGCACCACCAAGGTGTTCGCCACCGCCTCCTCGGGCACACCGGCCGTGCCGGGCAGACCGAGCGTGGCGACACCACTGCCACCGGCTGCGAGCAGTGCGTCGGTGGCCCCGTGAAAGTTCCCATGGAACGTCACGATGCGCTTGCGGCCCGTCGCACCGCGCGCGAGACGCACGGCGGTGCTCGTGGCCTCGGTCCCGGAGTTCATGAAGCGCACCCGTTCGCACGAGGGAACGCGGGCCGAGATCGCCTCGGCGAGCTTCATCTCGCGCGGTGTCGGCGCACCGTACGACGTCCCGTCCCCGGCTGCTGATCTGATGGCGGCGGTGACGCGCGGATGACCGTGACCGAGGATGACCGCGCCGTAGCTCTGGACGAGGTCGATCATCTCATGACCCTCGACATCCCAGACCCGCGCACCCTCGGCGCGCGCGACGATGTAGGGGATTCCCCCGACTGCACGGAACGCACGGATCGAGGAGTTCACACCGCCGGGTATGGCGCGCGCCGAACGCTCGAAGAGCGAGGTGTTGGACGGCACCGCACGACCGGTGCACACGACGGCGTCGCACCCCGCGGCGACGCACGCGACCGGATCGCAGAACGGGATGGAACCGGTCATCGTCCCGTGGCTCAGGCCCGTGTCTCGGCGAACCAGCGCGCGAAGTAGGTGAGGATGATGTCGGCACCGGCCCGCTTGATCGACCCGAGGTGCTCGAGCGCGGTGGCATCGTGGTCGATCCAGCCGCGCTCGGCAGCGGCCTTGATCATCGAGTACTCCCCGCTCACGTGGTACGCCGCGACGGGGTGGTCGAACGCGGCGCGCACGTCGGCGATCACGTCGAGATAGGCGAGCGCCGGCTTCACCAACACGATGTCGGCACCCTGTTCGATGTCCTCTGCCACCTCTCGCAGCGACTCGCGCCGGTTGCGCGGGTCCTGCTGGTACCCGTGTCGATGGCCACCCCCGGCGATCCTGACGTCGACCGCGTCGCGAAACGGCCCGTAGAGCGCCGACGCGTACTTCGCCGAGTAGGCCATGATCGCCGTGGAGTCGAAGCCCGCATCGTCGAGTGCTCCGCGGATCGCGCCGACCTGGCCGTCCATCATCCCCGACGGTGCGACCAGGTGCGCACCGGCGGTGGCCTGGGAAACGGCCGTGCGTGCGTAGATCTCGAGCGTGGCGTCGTTGTCGACCTCACCATCGGATCCGATGATCCCGCAGTGACCATGCGAGGTGTACTCATCGACGCAGAGATCGGCCATCAGCACGATGTCGTCACCGAATCGTGACCGCAGATCCGCGAGTGCCTGCTGGACGATCCCGTCGGGGGACCACGCACCCGATCCGATCTCGTCCTTCCGTGCCGGGACACCGAACAGGATCACCCCGCGCACCCCGAGATCGTGGAGCACCGCCACCTCGTCACCGAGGGACCCGAGGGTGTGCTGGAGGACCCCGGGCAACGACACGATCGGCTGGGGCGACTCGATGCCCTCGCGCACGAAGAGCGGTGCCACGAGATCCGACGTCGACAGCGTGGTCTCGGCCACGAGGTCGCGCATGGCCGCGGTGGCACGCAGACGACGGGGGCGCGAAACGGGGAAGGTCATGCAAACGATGCTATTGGCACGATCCGCGCGGCGGTCAGTGGGTGTCCACGACCCGCTCGGCCGCCCCGATCAGGGATTCGAGCGTCTGCTCCTCGGCCACGGCCGAGAGCACGAGACCCAGATCCCTCGCCACCTTCGCAGTCGATGGTCCGATCGCCACGACGAACGGTGGCGTGGATGCACCGAAGGCGTCGAACCACGCCGAAGCCGCGCTGCCGGATGCGAGCAGGAGGACGTCGGCGGCCAGTGCGGGCAGCATCGCCTCGCGCGCGGGTCGCAAGTGGAGGGTGCGGTATGCGACGACGCGCACCACCTCCCACCCCTTGTCCTCGATGGCGCGCGACAGTGCCTCGTCCGCGAGGCTCCCCTGCACGACGAGGACGCGACCCGACCCGGCGGGAAAGACCTCGGCGAGCACGTCGGCGCGCGCGGGCTCGGCCACGAGCGCGACAGGGGAGCCCACCGTGTTCGCCGTCGCCGACCCGACGGCGGCCACCAGCGGAAAGCTCTCGTGGTCACCGGCCGCGTGGCCGGCATCGATGAACGGAGCGAGTCGTTCCGCACCGTTCGGCGATGTCACGACGATCCAGGCGAACTCGTGCAGCCTCTGCAGCACCGCATCGCGCTCGCGACCCTCGTCCTCTGGTTCGGCGATCGTGATCAGGGGCACCTCGACCACGACGGCACCCCGGGCCTCGAGCAGGGTGCGGAGCGAGGCGTTCTGCGCGGCCGACCGCGTGACCACCACCGAGCGACCCTCCAGGGGGGAAGCCACCCGTCAACTCCCCCGGTGGGCGAGTCGATCGCGGCACTCGCGCGCCACGGCCGCACCGATCACCACGTGGTCGTCGTCGGAACCGATGGCACCCTCGATCTGCACCGAATCCGAGCCGTCGATCGCGGCCATGTAGGCGCGGAGTATCCCGTCCGGGCCGAGGTGCGCCCCGACGGGGAGCGAGCACCCCGCACCGAGCTCGGCGAGGAACGCGCGTTCGCACTCGAGGGCGCGTCGCGTCGGCGCGTGATCGACCGCGGCCAACAACGACGCTGATGCCGCATCATCGGTGCGGCACTCGGCAGCCACGCACCCTTGGCCCACCATCGGAACCGCGACGGAGACGTCGAGGACCTCGGCGATGCGGTCGGTCAGTCCCAGGATCTCGAGAGCCGCCACCGCCATCACGATCGCCCCACCGTCGGGGATCTTCTCGAGGCGCGTGGCGATGTTGCCGCGCAACTCGGCGAACACGAGATCGGGTCGGAGACGAGCCATCTGGCTGCGGCGCCTGACCGATCCGGTGGCAACCGTCGCCCCGGGTGCGAGATCCCCGAGTCGGGAGCCCACGAGGGCATCCTGGGGCGAACGTCGCTCGGTGAAGGCACCGATCACCAGTCCCGCTGCGGTCCGCGACGGCAGGTCCTTGGCCGAGTGCGCCGCGACATCGGCCCGGCCCTCCAGGACGGCGCGCTGCACCTCCTTGACGAAGATGCCCTGACCCCCGAGCTGGTGCAGCGGAGTCGTGCGGTCGAGATCGCCGCTCGTGTCCACGAACAGGTACTCGACCTGGGTCCCGGGAGCGGCGGCGAGGATCGACGCGCCGAGCTGCTCGGCCTGGGTCCGCGCCTGCGCGCTCGATCTCGTCGCGATGCGGAGAGTGGTCATCCCGGTCACGACACTAAACCGCCGCGGGTCCCCGGGGCGTCGGGTCACCCGAGATGCGGAGAGTCACTCGACATTGAAGAGGTCCCGGATGGCGGCGGCGAGCCGCTCACCCTGGGGGGTGCCCGCCGCCTCGCGCAACGTCACCGACGGCGAGTGCAGGAATTTGGCGACAATGCCCCTCGTCACCGACTCGACGACCTCGCGCTGCTCGTCGGTGAGGCCGGCGAGCCGGGCGGCGAACCGATCCATCTCGGCCGAGCGCACCTTCTCGGCGGCCTCGCGCAACTGGGCGACCAACGGAGCCGCCTGGCGCTGCGCCTGCTCGAGCACGAATCTCTCCGTCTCCTCGGCGATGATCCCGCGCACTTGGTCGACCTCACCGCGGCGCTGCTCGATCCCGCGCGCTGCCCAGCGCGACAAGTCATCGAGATCGCGCAGCGTGACGCCCGCGATCGTGCCGACCGCACTGTCGACGTCGCGCGGGAGCGCGATGTCCACCACGAGGAGCGGAGTCGCAGATCCTGCGCGCGCCGCTCTCATCATCGCCTCGTCGATGATGGGTTCACCCGATCCGGTGCACGCCACGACCACATCGGCGCGCGACAGTTCGCGCCCGAGGTCGGTGAAATCGGCGACCCGGGCCCCGACGCGCTCGGCGAGCTCCCCTCCCCTGATGGGGGTGCGATTCAACACGGTGACACCGGCACCCGCACCGGACAACGCGGTGGCCACGCCCTCGCCCATCTCGCCGGCGCCCACGACGAGCACCTTCGAGCCCTTCAGCGACCCGACGATCTCCTCGGCCATCTCGACGGCCGCGTGCGAGACCGACGACGTCGACCGGCTGATCGCAGTCTCGGTGCGGACGCGCTTGCCCGTTTCGAGTGCGTGGCGGAAGAGCAGGTTCAGGGTGCTGCGCGAGACACCCTCGGTCATTGCCCGCTCCCAGGCGAGCCGGACCTGACCGACAATCTCGGTCTCGCCGAGCACAGCGGACTCGAGTCCCGACGCGACCGAGAAGAGATGGGTGATCGCGTCCTCCTCGTGCTGGCTCCACAGGAGCGGCGTCACCTCATCGGCGGGCAGGCCACTGGCCGAGCAGAAGAAATCCCGGATGTCGGCGAACGCGTTGTGGAACCTCTCGGCGACCGCGTAGACCTCGATGCGGTTGCACGTGGACAGGATCACGGCCTCACGGATGTCGTCGCGCGCGACGAGTCCGTGGAGCGCCTTCGGGAGGGCGGACTCGGACACGGCGACCTTCTCGAGCACGCTCACGGGGGCCGTCCGGTGGTTGAGTCCGATGACGATGATCGACACGGTCCGACCCTATGCGCTCACGGAGTCGGCGTCTCCGCCCGCGGCCCGACCATCGGCGCGGCACTGTTCGTAGTAGCTCAGTATCTGCAGCTCGAGCGCGAGATCGACCTTGCGCACGTTCACCTCGCGGGGCACCGACAGCACGGTCGGTGCAAAATTCATGATCGAGCCGATGCCCACGCGCACGAGCGCGTCGGCCGCCTCCTGGGCGTGCTGGGCGGGGGTCGCGATGATGCCGATGCTCACCGACTTGGCGGAGGTGATCGCCTGCAGTTCGTCGGCGTGGCGCACGCGCACACCTCCCACCACGGTGCCGATCTTGGAGGTGTCCTTGTCGACGATCCCGACGACATGGAAGCCGCGCTCGGTGATGCCCGCGTAGTTCGCGAGCGCCTGTCCGAGGTTCCCCGCACCCACGATCACGACCGGCCACGACTGATTGAGGCCGAGCTCGCGCTGGATCTGATAGACGAGGAACTGCACGTCGTAGCCGACTCCGCGCGTGCCGTAGGTGCCGAGGTACGACAGGTCTTTGCGCACCTTGGCCGCGTTCACGCCGGCGAACCCGGCGAGTTGGTCGCTCGAAACCTGGACGATGTCGCCCGCCACGAGATCACCGAGGATGCGCAGATACACCGGCAACCGACCGAGGGCGGCCTCGGGAATGCGACGACGGGGGGAGTCCGGCACCCCGGTGAGGCTAATGACCCCGACCCGATTTCGCGGGCTCCACGGGGCTCCCCCGTAGCCTCGGTCAGCGTGACGTTGAACACGGCACTCGCCGCCGCATCGGCAATCGTGGCCGTGGCATTCGGTTTGTCCACCCTCGACCGCTGGCTGCGGCGCCGGCGCGCGCACGAACTGGCCTGGACGATCGCGATGGGGTTGTTCGCCGTGGCAGCACTCTCGTTGTGGTGGGCCGAGGCGCGCGGATGGAGTGCGGCCTCGTTCCGGGTGTTCTTCGCCGTCGGTGCGATCATCAACGTTCCCTGGCTCGCGCTCGGCACCGTGTACCTGCTCGCCGGTCCGCGCGCGGGTCGCATCACCACCAGGATCCTGCTCGTGTTCTCCGGATTCGCCGCCGGTGTCGTGGCCACCGCACCGATGACCTCACCGATCGCACCTGATCGGTTGCCCAAGGGTCGCGACGTCTTCGACGCACTCCCCCGCATCCTCGCCACCGTGGGTTCGGCCGTCCCCGCCGTCGTGATCTTCGCCGGCGCCGCGTGGTCGGCATGGCGCGTCGTGCGCGGGGGGACACCGGCACTCACGACCTCGGCGAAACGGTCGATCGGCTCCGCACGGATGCTCGCGGTGGGCAACCTGCTCATCGCACTCGGCGCGGCCACGTTGTCGGCGAGCGGGAGTCTCGCCGGGCGTCTCGGCGAGGACACCGCCTTCGCGGTCACGCTCCTCACCGGGATCAGCGTGCTGTTCGCGGGATTCGTCGTGGCGAGCAACGCCTCCGTGGTCCGCTCCGGGCCGACGGCAGCATCCGGGCCGTCCGGGGTGCCGCGGGAGTCCGGTCAGCGCAGCGCGTAGCGCGTGACCTTGCCGATGAGGTTGCGCGGCAGTGCCTCGACGAAGAGCACCTTCGTCGGGCACTTGTAGCGCGCCAACCGTGATCGGCAGTGGTCGATGAGCGCGTCCTCGTCGAGGTGCACACCGGGCCTGGTGACCACGTAGGCGCGCACGGACTCCCCCGTGTGGGGATGCGCGGTGCCGATCACGCTCGACTCGAGCACATCGGGATGCGTGTTGATCACGCCCTCCACCTCGGCGGGGAACACGTTGAAACCCGACACTATGACCAGGTCCTTCGCCCGATCGACGATGAAGAGATGACCGTCATCGTCGATGACGCCGATGTCACCGGTGCGCAACCAACCGTCGGCCGTGAGCACGCGCGCTGTCGCCTCGGGGTCGTCGAGGTATCCGATGAACACGTTCGGCCCGCGCACCCAGATCTCGCCGGTGTCGCCCACGAGGACGTCCTCGCCGTCCTCGTCGACGACGCGCAGTTCCAGATCCTTCACTGGCGTGCCGACCGAACCGGGCAACCACTCTGTGCCGATGGAGTTCGTCACCACGGGGGACGCCTCGGTCAGGCCGTAGCCCTCGCGGATCTCGAGCCCGAAGCGGTCCTTCATCGACTGCGCCGTGGTCACGGGCAGCCTGGAGGCGCCCGACAGTGCGAGGCGCACACCCGCGAAGGAGTCGCGCGATGGATGGTCGAGTTGGGCGAGCGCGATCCACATGCTCGGTGCGCCGGGCATCACCGTCACCGCGCGCTCGGCGATCGTCTCCATCGCCGAGACGGGATCGAAGCGTTGGACCAGCACGACGCTCCCACCGACCGCCAGTGTCAACCCGATGACCACGTTCAGTCCGAAGATGTGGTAGATCGGCAGGACCCCGAACACGACGTCGGATGGCCTGATCCGGTCCACCGTGTTGGTTTGGTCGATGTTCGCGCTGAGGTTGCCGTGGGTGAGGATCGCGGCCTTCGGCGACCCGGCCGTGCCCGAGGTGAACATGTACACCGCATGGTGGGAGGGATCGACCTCCACGATCGGCACGGGTGCGGTGCCGGGCAACTCCTCGAAGGTGTGCGCACCGTCGAGTGAGTGTCCCTCGGTGGCGATCACCGCACCGATCGCGCCGGCCACCGAGGCGTCGATCCGGCGCCACATGTCGAATGCGGCCGGCTCGATGACGACGGCTCTCGGTCGCACGACCGAGAGCTCCTTTTCGATCTCGGGAGCGGGACTCGTGGGATTCAGGGGGCACGCCACCGCGCCGAGTCCGAGTGCGGCGAGGTAGGCGACCACGAAGTACCGGCTGTTTCCGCACAACAGCACCACCACGTCGCCCTTGCCCACGCCGAGTTCGGAGAGTGCCCCGCGGGCGAGCGCGACCTGGTCCCTGAGTGCGCCGTAGGTGGTGATGCGTCCACGGCTGATGAGGGCCGTCGAGTCCGCCGGATGTCCCTCGATGATCTGGGCCAGATTCACATTCATTCCCCCGCAGCCCCCGCAGCCGCGCCTCAGGACTGCATCAACAAACTCACGAGACCCGCTCCGAAGATGACCAGGAGAAGCAGCCCGATCGTGAGTGTCGTTGCGGGACGCACCTTGGGAACCCTAGCGAGTCGTGCGCAGGGTCACCGGAGCATCGGGCCCGCGGTCCTCGCCGGCGAAGAGCAGCACCGCATCGCCGGCCCCCAGCGACAACTGCGCCGCGGCTGACCCTCGGTCGACTGCGACTGCCAGCATCCCGTAGGAGTCGATCACGAGCCCCACCGCGCCGTCGCCGATCGCGGCGAAATGGGTGGCGATCCGCGCACTGCGAACGGCCTCCTCGGTGCCGCCGGGGATCACGAGGCGCAGTTGCGACCCGAACGACTCGATGTCCTCGGAGCCGGCGTTCAACTGGCAGTTGCCGAACGTGTCGACCCACGTCACCTCGCAGCGCAGCCCCTCGCCGTGTCGGGGATGAGTCTCGCGACTGGCGACCGGCACGATGCCCGGCATGACCAGGGCGGTGTCGATCTCCTCCCCGACATCGTCGAGGACGCCACCGTTGCAGAGGTGCGCCGCGACGGGAGCGAACACGTCGCGGCCCGCGAACGTGGCACCGGGCGCCTCCAGGTGCAGATCCGTGTTCGAGAGCACGAAGGCGCGCTCTGCTCCGCCAGCCATCGCCGTCGCCGGTGCGAGCAGCCCGTTGTCGGGCCCGAGGAGGATGCCGCGGCCACCCGCGACCTCCACGGCGATCGCGCGGCGCTCCGACCCGACACCCGGGTCGACGACGGCGATCACGATGCCGGCCGGGACGTACTGGATCGCGCGTGCGAGCGCGAGTGAACCGGCGCGCACATCGAAGGCAGCGATGCCGTGCGTGATGTCGGTGATGCGCACGTGCGGGGCGAGATCGACGATCACCGACTTCACGACACCGACGAACTCGTCGCCGAGGCCGTAATCGGTGAGCAACGACACGTGGTTGTGCATGCCGAGAACCCTAGGGATTGATCGCGGGGGATCAATCGTGGAGTGTTGCCGGTGCGACCGTCCCCGACAGGAGTGCCAACGACGCGAGTGTGACTGGAGAGCGCGAGACCCGGCGTGAGAAACGAAGAGGGCCGGTGCCAACCCCCCGACGGCACCGGCCCTCTCGGCGCAGCCCATTGGCTGGGCGCGACTCCCGGGTTCGGTTTCCCGTCCCCGGTGACCTGGGTCACAAACTACCCCGGGCCGCCCGGAACACAAAAAATCCGGTGGCGATATTTCGGGTGTGCGCGGCGTTCCCGGATGACTGTCGCGGGGTCGGTCAGCGACCCATTTCCCGACTTCGGGTGGCCGCGGCCCTCACGGCCTTCGCCACGATGTCGCGGAGCCCGGCGGCCTCGAACCGGGCCAGACCCGCCGCAGTCGTGCCGTTCGGCGAGGTCACCCGCTCGCGCAGCACCGCCGGTGGCTCACTCGAACCCGCGAGTAGGACGCCCGCCCCCCTGAACAATTGGCGCACCAGTGCATCGGCCACGTCGGGGGGCAGTCCCTCGTCGATGGCGGCGGTGAGCATGGCTTCGGCGAAGAGAAAGAGGTATCCGGGTCCCGACCCGGCGACGGCGGTCACCGCGTCCATCTGCGATTCGGGCACCCTGACCACCACGCCCACGGCGGAGAGCACCGACTCGGCCCATGCCATGTCGTCCTCGTCGCACGCAGAACCCGCACTGATCGCCGTCACGCCCTCGCCGACGAGTGCGGGGGTGTTCGGCATCGCCCGCACGATCCGCGCAGACGGTGCGGCCGTCTCGAGCGCGGCCAGCGTCACCCCGGCGGCGATCGAGACGATTCGGGTTGTTCCCGATCCCGCAACCACGGCACTCACTGCGGCGACATCGGCGGGTTTCACCGCGACCACGGCACCCTCGGCCGCGACGATCTCGGCCGACACGGCGACCCCGAGTGACGCCGAGAGTGACTCGCGCTTGGTGGGATCGATCTCGACCACGCAGATCGACCCGGGATCCCAGCCACCATCGACCAGTCCCCCCACGAGGGCGGCTCCCATGTTGCCCCCTCCGACGACCAGGAGACGGGGCACAGCCGACATGGGACGAGACTAATCCCGCACTCGGCGGACCCGACCGGGAGAATCGCCCGGGTCAGTCGGCGAACCGCGAGGCGAATCCAATCCGGATGATGAACGGGAACACACGCTCCACGGTCGACCAGAGCGTGCCGACCACCCGGTCCACCTCCTGCTCGTTCACCGACCCAACGGGCAACTCCCCGCGGAGGAACACCGCATCCTCCACACCGACCGAGAAGTGCGCACCCACGAGGAATTCGTTGCGGCGCAGCAGGTGCTCCCAGAGCGCCTCGGCATTCTCCTCGGGGTGTGGCATCACGTAGGTCTCGTAGCGCAGAGTCCGCTGACCGAGGGTGAGCCAGACCGTCGTGAACTCCTTCTCCTCGCCGCGCATCCGCACGTACCACCGGTGCTCGTCGGCTTCCCCTCGGTCGATCGCCACGATGTTCCCGTCGCGCACCGCCATCCGAGCCAACCACTCCGATATCTGACGGTCGAGGAGCTCGAGGTCCCCCGCCCCCCACAACTCGCTCACGGGATCACCGACAGACGACCCGGTCCCGGGAGGTGAGATCGGCGTACGCGCGGCGGAGGCGAGCCGCCGCGAAACTCCATGTGTAACCACGGGCGCGCGCGGCGGCGGCGGCGGACATGCGCTCGGCCAGCGCCTGGTCGTCGAGGATCCGGGCGATGTCGCTGGCGAAGCGGTCGGGCGAACGGTCGGGGACGAGGTACCCCGTGCGTCCGTGCTCGACGATCGTGAGCAGACCACCGACGGCGTTCGCCACGACCGGCGTGCCGCACGCGGCGGCCTCGAGGGCGACGAGACCGAAACTCTCGCTGCGACTCGGCACCAGGACCACATCGGCGGCCCTGTAGTAGGTGGAGAGAATGTGGTGGGGCTGGGGATCGACGAAGCGCACCTGCTCCGCGACGCCGAGTCGTTCGGTGAGCGTGCGCACCTTGTCCAGCTCGGTCTGACCCTCGGTCCCGCTCGCGCCACCCACCACGATCAGCACCGCGTCGCTGCGCCCCAGTTCGGCCAGCGACTGCACCGCGACATCGGCGCCCTTGAGGGGTTGGATGCGCCCGACGAAGAGCAGGACCGGACCGGTCCCCAGATCGAGCGCCTTGCGCGCACCACGCTTGTCGCCCGGCGCGAAGAATGCGTGCTCGACACCGGGAGCAACGATCTCGATCTTGCCCGGGGGCGTGCCGTAGAGCGAGGTGAACTGGCGCTCCTCCTCGGTGCAAGAGACACAGATCGCATCGGAGCACCCGATGATCTCGGTCTCGGCTCGTTCGCGGTCCGAACTCTCGGGGTCGCCACCGAGCGCCTTCACGCGCGCGAAGGTGTGGAACGTGCTCACCAGCGGCACGTCGAGCGCGTGCTTGATCGAGTGGCCGGCGAGCCCGCTCAACCAGTAATTGGCGTGGACGACGTCGGTTCCCCCGTTGCTAACGATGTGGTCGAGGACCCGGTCGGTGAACTCGGGGACCACGGAGGTGAGATCTCCCTTGGGCATGTCGGGAGCACCCGCATCGATGTGCACGACACGGTGGTTCGGCTCCACCAGGACCTCGGCTGGGAGGCCGGCGCGCCAGGTCCGCGTGTAGGTGGTGCAGTCGACGCCGGCGTGGGCGAGCGCCGAGACCAGTTCGCGGACATAGACGTTCATCCCGCCACCGTCACCGACGCCGGGCTGGGCCAGTGGCGAGGTGTGGAGAGAGAGCACTGCTGCGCGGCGCATGGAGAATTCAACCTACCCATCGCCAGGATGCTTCCCGTCACGGGAGGATGCTGCGCGATCGCTGCCGGATCCCTCAGGGGTCGTCGGTGCCCGAGCCCTTCGCGGACACGAACGACCGGTACACCGACAACAGGCTCTGCTTCTGCTCGGCCGACAAGCGCGCATCAGCGGCGATCGCCTCGGGCACCGACGATGCCTCCTTCGGGGTTCCGTCGAGGATCCCGGCGCGCACATAGAGACTCTCCGCGGAGATCTCGAGCGCGCGGGCGATCTGCTGGAGGATCTCGGCCGAGGGCTTGCGAATGCCCCTCTCGATCTGGGAGAGGTACGGATTCGAGACACCGGCGGCACGCGCGAGATCGCGGATGCTCTTCTGGGCGTTCTCGCGCTGCTGACGGATGAAGTCGCCGACGCCACTCATCGTGCACCGTTCCCTGGTCGCAGAACCCTCATCATTCGCCCGACACGACCGAACCCGCACCACCCTCGCGGACCCTGCGGACGAGTTCTGCCGTCAACGCATCGATCTCCTCGAAGAGTTCGTGACGCTGGCGCGAGCACTCGCGCTCGAACATTCCCAGCCCATCGACCAGCGCATCCAGCGACCGGTCGTCGAGGGTCTCGAGCGATGCGAACTGGTAGTGCTCGCACAACTCGTCCAGCTGCTGCATGAGCGGGTGGTCCGCCGGCACGTTCGTCTCCCGCGGCGGCCGCGCGCTGCCGCCGCCGTGCTGCTGACCGAAGACCTCGGCCAGTCGTTCCGCGAGCGTTCCCGAGGGGCGGTCCCCACCATCGGCGCGACGGCGCTGCTCGTCGTGGGCCAGATCGAGGCGTCCCTGGGCCAACCTGCGCACGAACGACACGGCATCCTCGGCATCTTGGAGACCACGACGACGGATTCGGATCTCGGCGAGCGAACCGGTGTCAGCCATTCACGAACCTCCGGAGACGGGCGGGAGCACCGCCACCTCATCTTTGTCGCCCACCGCGGTCGCAAGTGGCACCTCCTCGCCGTTCACCCACACCTTGCAGCCCGCGAGAACGGCTGCGAATCCCTCACCCCACCTGGCCACGGCTTGGTCCAGAACCGCCGCCACGGTCGGTGCATCGATGGTGGTCGTGCCCGTGCCGGCGGCCTCGCGAGCCTGGGCGAAGAGTCGGATCACGGCCATCGCTGCGAATGGTAACGGCGGCCAGACACCACGAGCCCGCGACCCGTCGCTCACGAGATCGTGACGCCCGGTGTCTCGCCGGTGAACTCCCCCACCCTCGCCCAGCCGGCGTCCACGAGACGCGACACCACCGACTCATCGACGGCTGCGAGGAGGCCCCCGGAGGTCTGGGGGTCCATGCACAGTGCCGTTGCGACCTCGTCGACCGACCAGAACCGACCCTCGACATAGGCGCGGTTGCGCGGGTCGCCACCCGTGCGCACGCCGCGACCGACGGCCTCCCGCGCACCCGTGTACAGAGGCAACGACGACGCATCGACGACAAGATGCACCCCCGACCGATCCGCCATCTCCCAGCCGTGACCCGCGAGTCCATATCCCGTCACATCCGTGGCGGCCCGCACCGCATCACCGAGCGCGATGAGTTGCTCGGCCGCGGATCGGTTGAGGGTCCTCATTCCCGCGATCGCGCCCCGCACCTGGGTCGCGGTCCCGCCCGCGGTGACGACACCGGTTCCGAGCGGCTTGGAGAGAACGGCCGCGTCACCGGCACGGGCGCCGGACTTGCGCAGTACCCGTCGCGGATCGACGACTCCCTGCACCGCGAGTCCGAAGATCGGCTCCGGGTTGCGGATCGTGTGCCCCCCGGCCACGGTGCCACCGGCCTCGGCAACCGTGCGCGAGGCGGCCGCGAGGATGGCGGCGATCACTTCGCGCGGCAGTTCCTCGGGGAACGCCGCGACGTTCACGGCAAGGACCACGCGCCCGCCCATGGCAAAGACGTCGCTGCACGCGTTCGCAGCCGCGATCGCACCGAAATCGTCGGGGTCATCCACCAGCGGAGGAAAGAAGTCGACGGTGCTCACGAGGGCCAACTCATCGGACAGGCGGTACACGGCGGCATCGTCGAAGGGTGCGAGCCCGACCAACAGCGAGGAATCGAACCCGACCGGCAGGGCTCCCACCATCTCACCGAGCAGGGAGGCACCCCACTTGGCGGCGCACCCACCGCACGAGGTCCACTCGGTGAGCCGAACCGGATCGGTGGGAGCGCCCATGGGGAGAACCTAGCCATGCGCCGGTGCGCCACGACCGGTCGGGTCGGCGTCGGTCCTCACTAGGTTGATCGCGTGAACCGAGCAGTTGCGATGGTCGCCGTCGTCACGGAATGGGTGGTCGGTCCGTGACGCACCCGCCCTCGGTCGATGCACTGGCGCGAGACCTCGCCACCCGCCACGAGCTCCCGCACGCGGTGCTGGTCGACTGTGCGCGGCGCGCCGTGTCGGAACAGCCGATCGATGCCGTGGCACTCGCTGATCGACTCGCCGACGAACTTCGGCGCGCCCTGCTGGCCGATGTGGTGAACGCGACGGGCGTCCTGCTGCACACCAACCTCGGTCGCGCCCCACTGTCCATGTCCACCTCGGGTCGACCGAGTGCACTCGAGTTCGACCTCGCGACGGGGTCGCGCGGATCGCGCCAGGACCCGATCGCGCGCCTCCTGCGCATCCTGACAGGCGCGGAGTCCGCGGTGGTTGTCAACAACAACGCCGCAGCCGTGATGCTGGTGCTCGCAGCGCTCGCGAACGGACGCGGCGTCGCGCTGTCGCGGGGGGAGTCGGTCGAGATCGGCGGTGGCTTCAGGGTTCCCGAGGTGATGGAGCAGTCCGGTGCCCGGCTCGTCGATGTCGGCACCACCAACCGCACCCGTCTGGCCGACTACTCACGCGCGATCGATTCCCCCACGAGCGACATCGCCCTGGTGATGAAGGTGCACCCGTCAAATTTCGCACAGATCGGCTTCGTGGAGTCGACCCCGGTGCCCGATCTCGCGACGCTCCCGGTGCCGGTGGTGGTCGACATCGGATCGGGACTCCTCGACAACGACTGCCCATGGATGACGGCGAGGCCGCACGGGGGGAACATGCACGTGCCGGGCTGGTTGCGCACCGAGCCCGCGGCGCGCCAGGCGCTCGCCGACGGCGCCGACCTCGTCACCTTCAGCGGCGACAAGCTCCTCGGCGGACCCCAGTGCGGCATCGTCGCGGGGCGCGCCGACCTCGTCGCCGCGTGTGCCGCGCACCCGTTGATGCGTGCGCTCAGGCCCGGGGGCCACACTCTCCAGTTGCTCCAGGAGGCACTCCTGCACTTCGCGGCGAGGACGGCGTGCGAGGCGATCCCGTTCTGGCGGATGCTCACCACTGACACCGAGACACTCGCCCGGCGCGCCGAGGAGATCACCCGTCGGGCCGGGTGCGGCCGAGCCATCGCGACCACGTCCCTCGTCGGTGCGGGGTCGGCGCCCGACACCACCATCGACTCGCACGGCATCGCCCTCGACGGTGACCGCACAGCAGCCTTGCGCGGCCATGTCGTGCCCGTCGTCGCGCGCCAATCGGAGGGCACCACGATCCTGGACCTGCGCTCCGTGGACCCCGCCGATGACGGCATCGTGGTCGACGCGCTCCGATCACTGGGTGCACCGTGACGGTCATCGCGACCGCCGGACACGTCGACCACGGAAAATCCTCGCTCGTCCGGGCGTTGACCGGCACCGACCCCGACCGACTCGCCGAGGAGAAGCGCCGCGGCATGACGATCGAGTTGGGTTTCGCCCACACCGACGGTGACGACGGGAGTGTGCTGAGCTTCGTCGACGTCCCCGGCCACGCCGACCTCGTGCGCACGATGGTCGCCGGAGTGGCAGCGGTTGGTGCGGTCCTGCTCGTGATCGACGCACGCGAGGGATGGATGCCACAGACCCGCGAGCACCTCGCGATCCTCGAGCTGCTCGCGGTCCCCGCCGGTGTGGTCGCTCTCACCAAGTGCGATCTGGTCGATGACGATCGTCTCGCCGAACTCTCACGGGAAACCACCGCCATCCTCGCCTCGAGCCCGATCCGGTGGACGACCCCTATGCCGGTGTCGTCGCTGACCGGGGTCGGCCTCGCAGAGTGCCGTCGCGCACTGCGGGACACGCTCGGCACGGTGGCATCGGCATCGTCGACGGCAGGGGCACCCGACGGACGCCCGCGCCTGTTCGTGGACCGGGTCTTCACGATCCCCGGGGCGGGAACGATCGTGACCGGGACCCTCGGACATGGCCGACTCCGCGTCGGCGATGAGGTGATGATCGTGCGCACCGGGACGCGCGGCCACATCCGGTCGTTGCAGCGCCACGGTGGGTCCATCAGCGAGTGTCTCCCCGGACACCGGTGCGCAGTCAACCTGGCGAGTCTCTCCACCGCCGACATCGAGCGGGGTGACGCACTCGTGGTCGATGGTGACTGGCACGTCACGGATGTCTTCGACGTGCGGATCGACCCCGCGCGCGGAATCGACGAGCCCCCGCGCCCGGGATCGGGCCACACCGTCCACTTCGGGACCGACCGTGTCGAGGCCTCACTGCGCCCGCTCGCGACACCCGGGCTCTGGCGTGTGCGGATTCCCCGTGCATGGCCGATGGCGCCCGGGGATCGCATCGTGGTGCGCCGCACCGGGGATGCGACCACGATCGCAGGAGGCACGGTGCTCGATGTCGCACCGCTGCGGCGTCCCTCCCATGCCCGGCCGGACGGGTCCGTCGAGTCGCAGTTGGCGGCCCACGGATTCATCGACACCAAAGTTGCCCGCCGGCTCACCGGCCGCGACGTGGTGCCGGTGGTGGGTCGGTGGTGTGCCGCACCCGCGAACCTCGAGGCCGCCACGTCACGGTTGTCGTCGATGCTCGACAGGGGCGATGTCGCGCTGGAACTGCTCGAGCCGTGGGAGCGCGATCTCGTCGCCACGTTCGCTGATGTGCGCATCGAGGTTGGCGTGGCACGTCGCGGTGCCGACCCGCTCGCTTCCCACCCGATCGCCGAAGCGATCAGGAACGCCGGCATCGCGGGCCCCGGGACTGCCGGGCTGGACCGCGACATCGTGCGACGTCTCGTCGCTGCCGGTCATGTCCTCGAGCACGACGGCATGGCTTTTCACGCCGACATCATCGCCTCGCTCGCGCCGGTCGTGGCGGAGCTCCTCGCCGCCCATCCCGGGGGGTTCACCGTCTCGACGCTGCGCGAGCGACTCGGGATCACTCGCAAGCACGCAGTTCCGCTGGCGGCTTGCCTCGATCGAGCGGGTTGGACCCTCCGGCGCGGCGACATGCGCATCGCGGGTCCACGGCTCGGTCGCGGCAGCACGTGATGGCGGAGGCGGACGGGAATCGAACCCGCCGGACGGGGGTCGCCCGTCCCGACTGTTTTGAAGACAGCGAAGCCCACCAGGTGCTCGCACGCCTCCGTTCGTGAGGCTAATCGCGCCGACGGACGGCACGACTAGCGTCGGTTCATGACCGCTCAGCCTGTTCTCCCGGACGGATTGGTCGCGATCGTCAAGCGCGAATGCGAGACGTGCAGGATGGTCGAGCCGGTGCTCTCGGCCATCGCCGCGACCGGCGCACCGCTCGCGGTGTGGGTCCAGGACGATCCGACTTTCTGCGTCGAACTCGGTGCCGTGCACGACACGGATCTCGCCGTCTCGTGGCACCACGACATCGGGACGGTTCCCACGCTCATCTCCGTGCGCGACGGCGCGGAGGTCGAGCGCACGATCGGATGGTCGCGTGACGAGTGGCGAGGGATCACCGGTATGGCCACGTTGGGCGCGGATCTCCCGCCGACGCGACCGGGGTGCGGCTCGATGAGCGTCGACCCGGATCTCATCGACGGCCTCCGTGCGAGATTCACGGGCGATGTCCTCGTGTCGCGACGCGTGGAGCTCTCCGCGACCGAGGACGAGTTCGAGGCGCTCTTCGCGCGCGGCTGGACCGACGGCCTGCCGGTCGTGCCACCGACCCGCGAGCGCGTCCTGCGCATGCTCACCGGGACCACGCGCGAACCCTCGGAGGTGGTGGCGATCGCACCTCCCGATCTGGTCGAGATGACCGTCGAGAAGATCGCCATCAACGCGGTGATGGCTGGTTGTCTGCCCGAGCACTTGCCATGGGTGATCGCCGCGCTCGAGGCTGTGTGCAACGACACCTTCAACATGCACGGTGTCCTCGCCACGACGATGCCGGTCGGGCCGGTGATCGTCTGCAACGGACCGGGAACCAGGGCGATCGGCATGAACTCGGGCATCAACGCCTTCGGTCAGGGGAACCGGGCCAACTCCTCGATCGGTCGCGCGGTGCAACTGACGATCCGCAACGTCGGGGGTGGCCGTCCGGGCGAGGTCGACCGCGCCACGCACGGCAACCCGGGGAAACTTTCGTTCTGTTTCGCCGAGGACGAGGACGCGAGCCCGTTCCCACCGTTGTCGGTCGCGCGCGGGATCGAACCGGGTCGGAACGCCGTGACGGTGTTCGCCGGCGAGGGACCGCGCTGCGTCGTCGATCAACTCGCGCGAACACCCGAGGAGCTTGCCGCGTCATATGCGGCGTGCCTGCGCACGGTGCACCATCCGAAGCTCGTGATCGGATTCGATGCGATCCTGGTGGTCAGCCCGGACCACGGGCGCATCCTCGCCGATGCGGGCTGGACGCGCGAGCAACTCGTGGACGCACTCGATGCACGGCTCGGCACGCCCGGGCGCGACCTGGCACGGGGTGCTCACGGCATGGCCGAGGGAGTCCCCGCCCATCTCGCCTCGGTCGAGTCGCTCCCGAAGTTCCGGCCGGGTGGTCTGCTGGTGGCCTTCGCCGGCGGGGGTGCCGGCCTGTTCTCCTCGATCATCGCCGGGTGGGCGAACGGCGCGATCGGATCGGACCCGGTGACCAGGGCCGTGGGCACCTGAGCCCCGGCGTGGGTTGCGCCTCGCGGCGACCCACGCCCGATCGGACCGGCGCGGCGGCGGGGGTGACATACTCAGAGCCGATGGGCCCGGCGAACCAAGGCATCACGATCCTCGACCCCACCGGCGAGTCGCGGCCCTCGACGCGCACGCCGCTCCAGCGCCCGGGGTCGGTGGCGGGACTCACCGTCGGCCTGCTCGACATCTCCAAGCCCCGCGGCGACAAATTCCTCGACCGCATCGAGGAACTGCTGGTGGAGCGCGGCGCCACCGTGATGCGCTTCAAGAAGCCCACCTTTACGAAGCCCGCACCAGTCGACCTGCGCCATGAGATCTCCATCTCGTGCAACGTCGTCATCGAGGCGCTCGCTGATTGAGGCAGCTGCACGTCGTGCAGTGTGCACGACATCGCAGATCTGGAGATGCGCGGCGTGCCCGGGATGTTCGTGGCCTCCGATGAGTTCGTCTCCGGTGCCGATGCACAGCAGGCCTCGCTCGGGTTCCCCGGCATGAAGCGTGTCTTCTGCTCGCACCCCATCCAGGACCGCACCGACGACGAGATGCGCAACCTCGCCGACAAGATCTTCGCCGACATCCTCGCCTGCATCACCGAGCAACGCTGACGCCAACCGGCGCCGCCGTAGAATCGAATGGTGACTCCTGCGACCCGCGTGCTCGTCCTGCGCCACGGCCAGAGCGAGTGGAACGCGGCGCGGCGCTGGCAGGGACAGGCCGACATCGCCCTCACCGACCTGGGGCTCGAGCAGGCGCGTCGCGCCGCCGACAAACTGGGGTCGTTCGCCGCCATCGCCTCGAGCGACCTCGAACGTGCACGGATGACCGCCGAGATCATCGCGGGATCCCTCGGGATCTCGACCCTCCCCGCCGACCCCAGGTTCCGCGAGACGCACGTGGGTGAGTGGGAGGGCCTCACCGCCGCGGAGATAGAGACCCGGTGGCCCGGCTATCTCGACAGCCACAGGCGACCGCCCGGATTCGAGCCCGACGCGAGCATCGTCGTGCGCGTCAGGGGTGCGCTCGGTGACCTCGCGCGCGCGTTCCCCGGCGAGGAGGTGCTCTGTGTGGCGCACGGCGGTGTGATGCGCGTGATGCGCCGTCATCTGGGTGTGCCGGACAGGAAGATTCCCAACCTCGGTGGCTGCCACTTCACCGTCCATGGCGGCGACGAGGTGCGGATCGACGTGGGCGAGATCGTCGAGTTGTTCGAGCACGGCGAGATCGGCGAGGAACTCTGAACCTCTTCGTGCGTTTCATCGCCCCCGACCATCCGGCGGTGGTGCGCCAGAACTTCGACCGGCTCGTCACGGCACGGCTCATCTCGAATGCGCTGTACCGGTACTCGCCCCCCTTCGTCGCCGTCATCGCGCGAGGTCTCGATGTCACCGTGGTCCAGGTGGGAACCGCGCTGATGATCGCCGAATTCGCCAGCCTCCTCTCGCCGGTGATCGGCCGTCGCATCGACCGTGCCAACCGTGTCGCCGCGATGATGCTCGGGATGTCCCTCCTCGTGCTCGGTGCCGCCGTCGCGGCGGCATCCCCGCACATCGTGATGTTCACCGCGGCGGTGTTCCTGCTCAACGCGTCGAAGGTGGTGTTCGACACGGGCTTCATCGTGTGGGTGAACGACCATGTCCCCTACGAGCGACGGGGCGAGGTGGTGGGCGTCATCGAGACCAGTTGGGCGCTCGGGTTGTTGCTCGGCGTCTCCACGATGGGACTGGTGACCTCGCTCGTGTCGTGGCGCACCGGGCTCGGCGTGGGTGCGGCCGCGATGGCCGCCTCGACCGTGGCGGTGGTGCGAGGACTGCCGCGCCGCGAGGCGCATGCCCCATCGGCGACCGGTGCGGGCGCGCGGATCCCGCGCGAGGGATGGTTCGTGGTGGCGGCGATGTTCTGCCTGCTCGGTGCCAGCCAGTGCGTCGGAATCATGTTCGGCCCGTGGTTCGAGGACGAGTTCGGATGGACCGCCGGAATCCTCGTGGGTGTCATCGTGGCCCTGGGCGTCGTGGAGCTGGGGGCGAGCATCGGATCGGCGCGCGTGATGGATCTGTGGGGCAAGGAGACGAGCGTGCGGCGCGGTACCGCGCTGATGGTCGCGGCCGCCGTGATGATGGCCCTCGCGTGGTCGGTGCCTGCGCCCTCGGTGGTGGCGCTCGTGCTCTACATGCTGGGTTTCGAGTTCGCGGTCGTGAGCATCCTGCCGCTGGCGGCAAACATCACACCCGGTGCCAGTGGAGCAGGACTCGGCATGGCGGTGGGCGCGGGCACCTCGGGGCGTGCGGTCCTGAGTTTCGTCTCGCCATGGTTGTACGAGCGCAGCGGCCCCGCCGCGCCGGCTGTCCTGGCGGCTGTGCTCGCCGCGTCAGCCTTCGCACTCGTGACGGTGTACCGACGGGCCTCGGCGGTTCAGCAACTGCGGTAGCCGTTCGTGATCGGCATGCGCCGATCCTTGCCGAACGCCTTCTCGGTGACCCGGGGACCCGGCGCGCACTGGCGGCGCTTGTACTCGTTCAGATCGACAAGCCGCGCGATGCGCGACACGATTGCCGCCTCGTGGCCGAGGGCGACGATCTCGGGCACGGTGCGGTCGTTGTCGACGTACTCGCGCAGGATCGGATCGAGCACCTCGTAGGCCGGCAGGCTCTGGTCGTCGCGCTGGTCGGGTCGCAGTTCCGCCGACGGCGGCTTGACCAGCACCGACTCGGGGACGATCTCGCGGCCCGCACGTGCGTTGATGTGGCGGCAGAGTGCGAACACCCGTGTCTTGAAGACATCCTTGATGATCGCGTACCCGCCGGCCGAGTCGCCGTAGATGGTGAAGTAGCCCACGGCCATCTCGCTCTTGTTCCCGGTGGTGAGCACCATCCAGCCGAACTTGTTCGACAGTGCCATCAACGTCGTGCCGCGACAGCGACTCTGGAGGTTCTCCTCTGCGAGATCGGGATCGCGACCGGTGAACGACTCGGCGAGCATGCCCAGGTACCCCGAGAACGCAGGTTCGATCGAGATCACCCTGTGGTCGATGCCGAGGTTCCCGGCGAGGCGGGCCGCGTCGATGAGGCTGTGGTCGCTCGAGTACCGCGACGGCATGGCGACTCCGTGCACGTGATCGGCGCCCAGGGCCTCGACTGCGATCGCGGCCACCAGTGTCGAATCGATGCCCCCCGAGAGCCCGATCACGACGTCGGTGAAGCCGTTCTTGCGCACATAGTCGCGCGTGCCGAGCACGAGTGCCCCCATCAGACGATCGAGATCGTCGCCATGGTCCTCCACACGACTCGGTTCCACGGTGCCGTCGTCGTGCACGGTGACAACGGCGAAGTCCTCCACGAATGAGCCCAACCTGCAGGCGACCCGACCGTCACGATCGACCACGACACTCGAGCCGTCGAAGATCAACTCGTCCTGACCTCCGACTTGGTTCACATAGACGACCGCGGCGCCGCACTGTCGCGCGCGCCGCGCGAGCATGGCCTCGCGCTCGGTGTGCTTTCCGTCGTGGAACGGCGACCCGTTCAGGTTCAACAGCACACGTGCACCGGCGGCGGCCTGACCGGCGGCCGGACCCTCGTCGTGCCAGATGTCCTCGCACACCGAGACCGCGGTGCGGACACCTGCGATCGTGGCGAGACCGGCGACCGTTCCGTCGTCACCGACGGAGGGTCCGGGCTCGAAGTAGCGCTCCTCGTCGAAGACCGCGTAGTTGGGGAGCAACTGCTTGCGGTACACCGACACGATCCGGCCGTCCGCACACACCGCGGCCGCGTTGTGCAGGCGCCCACCCTCGTGGCACACGAACCCGACCACCGCCGCGCACGATCCGGTTCCGGCCGCGAACTCAGCGAGTGTCGCCTCGTTCTCGGCGACGAAGGCCGCCTTCATCAGCAGGTCCTCGGGCGGGTAACCCATCACCACCAACTCGGGAAAGACCACGACATCGCAGCCCTCGGCCACGGCGCGTTCGTAGTACCGCCCGATGCGGGCGAGATTGCCACGCAGGTCGCCCACGGTGGGGTTGCACTGGGCCAGACCGACCCGGAGGGACCGGCGCGGTGCGCTGTTCTCTGCGGTGTCCTCCACAGTTTCCGAGGCTATCCACAAGCCCGGTCCGGCTCCGGTGGCACCCCGCGCAGGGTCATGTCGGCATGTGCGCCGTTTCACAGAGCGTTCACATTTCTCGCACCGCCGGGTCACTCCCGATCGCCATGATGACGGTTGTCATATCGAGGGATCTTCCCCTGAGAGAAAGAGCATCCATGCCAATTCAGGCCGAATACATCTGGATCGACGGAACCCAGCCCACACCGCTGCTCCGCTCCAAGACCAAGGTCCTCCCCGACTTCGCCGGGTCGATCTCGGACATGCCGATGGACGAGTGGGGTTTCGACGGCTCCTCGACCGAGCAGGCGACCGGGGAATCCTCCGACTGCATCCTCAAGCCCGTCTTCCACTGCCCGGACCCGATTCGTGGCGGCAAGAACGTGCTCGTGATGTGCGAGGTCCTGCTCGCCAAGGACGCGAGCCCGCACCCGTCCAACACCCGCGCCCAGTGCGCCGAGTTGGCCGCCAAGTACAAGAGCGCCGAGATGATCTACGGCATCGAGCAGGAGTACACGATGCTGCGTCTCGACGGAACCCCCTACGGCTTCCCCGTCGGTGGGTACCCGAAGCCCCAGGGTCCGTACTACTGCGGTGTCGGCGCGGGACGCGTCGTCGGTCGCAACATCATCGAGGCGCACACCCAGGCGTGCATCGACGCGGGACTTCGCATCTCGGGCACCAACGCAGAAGTGATGCCCGGACAGTGGGAGTTCCAGATCGGCCCGCTCGACGCGCTGTCGGTCAGTGACCACATGTACGTGGCGCGCTGGCTGTTGCACCGCGTCGCCGAGGACCACGACGTGGTGATCTCTTTCGATGCCAAGCCCGAGAAGGGGGACTGGAACGGTGCCGGCGCGCACACCAATTTCTCCACCCGCGCGATGCGCGAGAACTACCAGGCGGTCATCGACGCCTGCGAGAAGCTGGGCACGCGCGTGCTCGAGCACGTGGAGAATTACGGGCACGACATCCAGAGCCGCCTCACCGGCAAGCACGAGACCGCCCCGTGGAACAAGTTCTCCTACGGCGTCTCGAACCGTGGTGCGTCGGTGCGAATCCCCTGGCAGGTGGCCCGCGACCAGCGCGGCTACGCCGAGGACCGCCGTCCGAACGCCAACTGCGATCCGTACACGGTCACCCGTCTCATCCTCGAGACGGTCTGCGGCTGATCCGCTCCACGGACCAGGACCGACACAACAGGCACAGGAACAGGGGCTCTCGTCCCTCGTTTCTGTGTTCTGGGCCCCGATCGGTGGGCTCGGGACACCCCCGTGGTCACCGGTGGGCCACCACGGCAGACTGAGGAGGTGGGCGAGATGCTCAGCCAACAGCGCGACTACGTGCTCCGCACAGTCGAGGAACGAGGAGTCCGGTTGATCCGGCTCTGGTTCACCGACGTGCTCGGGACCCTGAAGAGCTTCGCCATCAGCCCAGCCGAACTGGAGAACGCGCTCGAGGACGGCATGTCCTTCGACGGCTCCTCGATCGACGGGTATTCGCGCATCCAGGAGGCCGACGTCCTGGCGAGCCCGGACCCAAACACCTTCGAGGTGCTCCCGTGGGTCGACTCGAAGACGGCCGAGGCACGCGTCTTCTGCGACATCCACAACCTCGACGGCTCCGTCTTCGACGGTGACCCCCGCCAGGTGCTGCGCCGCAACCTCGATGCGGCCCGTGCGATGGGGTTCGAGTTCCTGGTGGCACCCGACATCGAGTACTTCTACTTCGCCAAGCCCGGCCCCGACGGTGTGCCCGTGCCCCTCGATCAGGGTGGTTTCTTCGACCTCACCACCACCGACGTGTCGTCGTCGCTGCGCAAGGAGACGATCCGCACGCTCGAGACGATGGGCATCCCCGTGGAGTACTCGTTCCACGAGGACGCACCGAGCCAGCAGGAGATCGACCTGCGCCACACCGACGCGCTCAGCATGGCCGACTCGGTGATGACCTTCCGCATGATCGTGAAGGAGATCGCCGCGATGCACGGGGTGCACGCGACCTTCATGCCCAAGCCCCTCGAGCGGGTGCAGGGCTCGGGGATGCACCTGCACATGTCGCTGTTCGAGGGGGATGCGAATGCGTTCTTCGCCAAGGACGACCAGTACAACCTCAGCCCGGTCGCCAAGATGTTCATGGCCGGTCTCCTCCGCCACGCCGCCGAGATCACCGCTGTCACGAACCAGACCGTGAACTCCTACAAGCGGCTCGTGCCTGGCTTCGAGGCACCGGTGCACGTCTCGTGGGCGCGCAACAACAGGTCGGGTCTGATCCGGGTCCCGATCCCCAAGCGCGGCAGCCCGAGTGCCACCCGCATCGAGTACCGCTCGCCCGATCCCGCGTGCAACCCGTACCTTGCCTTCTCCGTGATCCTGGCAGCCGGATTGAGGGGCATCCGCGAGGGCTACGAGCTCCCGGCCGAGGCCGACGCGAACTTGTTCGAGATGGACGACACGATGCTCGACAAGTTGAGCATCACCCAGTTGCCGCAGTCGCTCAACGAGGCGCTGCGCTTGATGGAGTCCTCGCCGCTCGTCCAGGAGACCCTGGGCGAGCACATCTTCGAGTGGTTCGTGCGCAACAAACGCCACGAGTGGCGCCAGTACAAGACACAGGTGACGCCCTTCGAGCTCGACCGCTACCTGAGGTCGCTCTAACCGATGGCGACCTCGGAGAAGATCGTCGTCTTTCCGGGGAGCCCCTCGCCCGACCTGGCGCGCACCCTCGACCTGGGCGGCCACCGATGGAAGGCCGCGACGTCTCCCGAGGAAGCGGCCAAGTCCGAGCCCGCCGGCGGATGGATGGGTGCGATCATCGCCTGCGACGCCGATCCCGAGGGGGCCTGGGCGTTCGCGCGCGCGATCCGCAAGCGCGACAACCCCGTGGGTGCGGTGCTGGTTCTCGTCTCGGGTGCACAACTGGACGACTTGGAGATGCGCGACGATCTCTTCGACGACTTCTGCCTCTCGCCGTTCCACCCGCGTGAGCTCGAGGCACGTCTCACACACCTGTTCTCGCGTGCCCACGGTCCGATGCGCCCCGAGGTTGTCGAGCATTCGGGACTCGCCCTCAATCTCGAGACCTACCAGGCGTCGTTCAACGGGCGGCCACTCGATCTCACCTACATGGAGTACGAACTGCTCAAGTTCCTGGCACAGAACCCGGGCAAGGTCTTCACGCGCGAGATGCTGCTGTCACGTGTGTGGGGATACGAGTACTACGGCGGTGCACGCACCGTCGACGTGCACGTGCGGCGCCTGCGCGCCAAGTTGGGCGAGGAGCACGCGAACCTGATCCAGACCGTGCGCTCGGTCGGCTACCGGTTCGGTCAGTCCCGCTGGGGCAGCTGAGATCGATCAGGCGGCCCGCACGAACGCGGTCACCGAGTCCGCGATCATCTGCACGGCGATAGCAGCCAGGATCATCCCTGCAACCCGGGCCAGGAGCACCACGCCTGCTGGACGGACGATCCGCTGCAGGATTCCGCTGAACCGCAGCGCGAGAAGCGTCACCGACAGTGCCAGCGCGATGCCGAGCAGCACCTGGAACCACTCGCCGGCACCCTCTGCCTGACGGAAGAACACGATCGTGGCCACGATTGCCCCGGGGCCCGCGAGCAATGGTGTCCCGAGAGGCACCATCGCAACCGAGGTTCGTTGCTCTGGTGATGCGACCTCGAAGGAATCCTCACGGCCCTTTCCATACAGCAACTGGAGAGCGACCAACAGCAGCAACAGCCCTCCGGCACCTTGGAGAGCGGGGACGGACACATTCAGATAGTCCAGGATCGTCTGCCCGCCGATCGCGAACAGCGAGATGACGAGGAACGCGGTGCCCACCGCCAAGAAGGCGGCTCGGTGACGCTCCTTGTCGGAGAGGCGGCTCGTGACGGCGAGAAAGATCGGCACGTTGCCGGGAGGGTCGAGGATCACGAGCATCGTCACGAGGACCTCGCCGAAGAAACGCACGATCCGACGCTAGAGGATCATGTCGGAGATCGTCCACGCACCGACGGGACAATCCCGCGGCATCGTCTCAACTCGGGTTCTGCATGCGTACCGCCAGGCGTCGGTGAGTGGTGAGCATCTCGGCGACCCTCGGGGACACCAGACGACCATCCCGCACCACGAACCGACCGTGCACGATCGTGTCGCGCGCACCGACGGGCCCGCACCTGAGCCATGCCTCGAGCGGATCGGCGATCGCGCCCGCGAACAGGGGCCCCTCGAGTGACCACACCGCGACATCACCCACGGCACCGACCTGGAGGGAACCGACCTCTCCGACTCGGCCGAGACACCCCGCACCACCGACCGTGGCCATCTCGAGTGCCATCCGTGCGTCGGCCGCCGCTGCCCCGTCGCGCAACTTGGCGAGCAACATTGCCTGCCGGGCCTCGAGCCACAACGAGGCGCTGTCGGCGCTCGATGAGCCGTCGACACCCAACCCGACGTGCACCCCCGCGCGCCGCAACGCGGTGACGGGTGCGATCCCCGAGGCCAAGATGAGGTTCGACGAGGGGCAATGTGCCGCGCCGATCCCGGCACGACCGAGCTCTGCGATCTCGGTCTCGTTCGGCATCACGCAGTGGGCGACCCAGGTGCGATCCGACAACCAGCCGACATCTCGCAGGTACTCGAACGGTCGGCACCCGAACATCGCGAGGGAGAAGTCGTCGTCCTCGGCGTTCTCCGCGAAGTGGGTGTGGAGCCGCACATCCAGCTTCTCGGCGAGTTCGGCTGATCTCACCATGAGATCGCGCGTGACGCTGAACGGCGAGCACGGGGCGAGCGCGACGCGCACCATCGCACCGTGGCTCCTGTCGTGGTGGCGCGCGACCGCGACCTCGGATTCGGCCAGGATCGTGTCGTCGTCCTGCACCACGTCGTCGGGAGGCAGACCACCGTCCTTCTCCGACAGCGACATCGACCCGCGCGTCGGGTGGAAACGCATGCCGAGATCCACCGCCGCGGCGATCTCTGCCGAGAGCAGATCTCCGCCACCGCGCGGATGCAGGTAGAGATGGTCGGTCGAGGTCGTGCAACCCGACAGCGCCAATTCGGCGAGTCCGACCCATGCCGAGACGTGCGCGGATTCCTCGTCGAGGGCGCGCCACAACGGATACAACGCCTTCAACCACCCGAACAGGGGACTCGTCGTCATCGGCGGGAACGCCCGCGTGAGGTTCTGGTAGAGGTGGTGGTGGGTGTTGACGAGTCCCGGTGTCACGAGGCACCCGGATGCATCGACGACCTCGTCGGCCTCGGGTTGTGCATCCCTCGGCCCGCCCACGGCAGAGACGAGGCCGCCGGTTATCGCCACCCATCCCCCGCGGATCTCGCGCCGTGTGGTGTCCACGGTGGCGAGGAGATCGGCGTTGCGGACGACGAGGTCGGCTCGCGAGCTCATCGCAGGGTCTCCAGCACCATCGCGACGTCGGAGGGCGTCGTCTCCGGGTTCACGATGCACAACCGTAGGCATGGCACTCCGTTCCACGAGGTGGGCACCGCGAACGCCAGACCCGACGCGAGCGCGTCATCACTCCAGCGCTGGTAGTCGTCGGCCGCCCATCCGATCCGCTCGAGGAGCAGGACGCTCAGTTCGGGCTCCATCACCAACCGGAGGTGACCGGCACAGGTCACCATCCGGGCCGCTTGCTCGGTGGTGCGCAGGGTGGTCTCGACGGCCTCGGTGTAGGCGCGGGTGCCGTGCGTGGCGAGGCTGAACCACAGCGGCAGACCCCTCGGGCGCCGCGACAGATGGTGCGCATAATCGGCGGGGTTCCACTCCTCGCGCACGTGGATGGCATCGAGGTACTCGGCGCGCTGTGTGTGGGCGGCACGGGCGATGCGCGGCTCCCGGTACAGCAGCGCGCACGAGTCGAACGGTGCGAACAACCATTTGTGGGGATCGACGATGAACGAGTCGGCCAGTTCGACACCGGTGAACAGGTGCCGACGCGACGGCGCACACAGCGCGGCGCCCCCGTATGCACCGTCGACATGGAACCAGGCACCGATCCCGGCGGCAGTGCGACCGATTCCCGAGAGATCATCGATCACTCCGGCATTGGTGCTGCCGGCCGTGGCGACCACCGCACAGATCCGCTCGCGCTCCGCGGCATCGAGACCCTCCACGACCCGCCGCACACCGTCGCCGTCCATGCGTCCCCGTTCATCGACGGGCACGGGCACGACATCGGCATCCATCGCACGGGCCGCTTGTGCCACGCTCGAGTGCGCCGCACCGGAACAGGCGATCAGGGCTCGTGTCCGATCGAGTCGCCCACCCGCGCGGTCCCGCCACGCCCATCGGGCAGCAATCAGTGCCGACAGGTTTCCTGCTGTGCCGCCCGAGACGAAGGTTCCACCGGCACCCTCGGGGAGTCCGGCGAGCGAGGCGATCCAGGCGAGCGCCTCGTTCTCGGCGAACACCGCACCGGCGCCCTCTTGCCACGATCCCGCATAGACGTTCGCGGCCGACACGGCGACATCGAACAAGCCCGCAGCCTCGGTGGGGGCGGCCGGAACGTAGGAGAAGAAGCGGGGGTGGTCGACACTGATGCATGCGGGGGCCAAGACCTCGCGCCAGATGCGGAGGGCCTCGGGGCCCCCGATGCCGTCGTCGGTGACGGTGCGACCGGCACGAGTCCGCAACACGGAGGCGTCGACGGGGTGATCGAGGGGTGGATCCATTCGAATCCGGTTCAACGCGTACGCGAGGACCTTCCAACTCAACCGCTTCGACCGGCGATCAAAGGAGTGCATGCGTGTCACGGGTTGCCTCCCGGTCCGGGACGACTGCGGTCCCGGCACCCTATGTGTTGGTGTCGAGGAGCTCGCTGCCCTCGTGGCGGGCCTCGCCGTCCTTCCAGAGGAAGTGACCGATCACACCAGCGAGCAGCACGGTCGAGAGCCCGACCACGATCGGGAACGCCAGCAGTATGAGAACGAGGACCACCGCACCGGCCATCACGTCACTTCTTCTTCCGTGCGGCGGGCTTCTTCGCCGTCTTCTTTGCCGACTTTTTGGTGGCCGACTTCTTCACCGGGGACCAGTTCGCGGCTTTCTTCTTGGCGACGGCGGGACCAGCGGGCTTCCATGCCCACGCCTCGATCTCCACGGCTCCACCGAATGGCAACGACGCGACTCCGATCGTGCTGCGCGCCGGGCGGTGCGCGCCGAATCCCTTGGCATAGGCCTCGTTGAACGTGCCGAAGGTGTCCATGTCCGTCAGGAAGCAGAGGGTCTTGGAGACATCCCTCAATGACGCTCCCATCGAGGCCAGTTGAGCCGTCAGGTTCGCGATCGCCTGCCTCGTCTGGGCCGGGACACCCCCGCCCACGAGCGCTCCGTCCTTCATGCCGAGCTGGCCGGACACGATGATCCAGTCGCCGGCGCGGACCACCGGTGTGTACGGGGGATGTGCGGGGGCTGCCATGCCCACGACACTACGCCACACCGGTACCCACCTACCATTGGTGAGATGCCAGTTCCCGGCGAGATGTCGCGACGTCGGTTCCTCGGGGTCGGCGCAGCAGTCGGTCTCGGCGCCGTGGTCGCGGCCTGCGCTGGCGAGCCCGATGGCGGTGCATCACCGACCGAGATCGTCCCCGGCATCGAGGGCACTCTCCAGATCGTCAAGCGGTTCCCCCCGAACGGACTCGTTCCCGGTCGGGTGAGACTGCCCCTGTCGCTCGCCGATGCACGTGGGATCCTCGGCAACGATGGAACGCGAACCCTCCCCGATTCACTCGCAGTGACGATCATCGACCCGTCCACGGGTGAGACGGTGGCAAGCGCCAATGCGAAACGCCACGGTGACGATCTCTCCGTTCCGTACTGGCCGGTCGTGGTCGACATCGACTCACCCGGCATCTATTCGTTGCGCCTGGATGCGACCGGGCAGGATCCTGGAGGCACGACCCAGAGCAACGAGGTGTCGTTCCAAGTGGATGCGCCGGACACGGTGGCCATGCCGGTGCCGGGTCGTGCACTTCCCCCCTTCGACACTCCGACGATCGTGAACTCACGGGGGGTCTCACCCATCTGCACCCGTGCCGGCGGACCGTGTCCGTTCCACGGGGTCACCCTCAGCGACGCCCTCGTCCGTGGCATTCCCGTCGTCTATTTGGTGGGGACACCAGCGCACTGCACGACGGGGACCTGCGCGCCGGCACTCGAGTCACTCATCGCCGTGGCATCCGAGATCGGGGAACGCGCGGTGTTCGTGCACGCGGACATCTATGCCGACGAGGAGGCCACCCAGGTCGCCCCGGCGGTCACTGCGCTGAAGATGCAGTTCGAGCCCGCACTCTTCGTCACGGATGCACGGGGAACAGTGGCCACGAGACTCGACGTGGTGTTCGACACCGATGAGATCCGCGGCGCACTCGCCACGGTCGGGCTCAGTTGATCCGGTTCAGCTGAACGACTTGCCGCACCCGCAGGAGCGGGTCGCATTCGGGTTCGAGATCGAGAAACCCTGCTCGGTGAGTCCGTCCTTGTAGTCGAGGCTCGCACCCTCGAGCATCGGAGCCGACGCAGGGTCCACGACCACGCGAACCGCACCGAAGGTGAGGGTGATGTCGTCGGTGGCGACATCGGAGTCGAAGTACATGTCGTAGGAGAAGCCCGAGCAGCCCCCCGACTTGACCGCGACGCGCAGTGCCATGTCGGCCGCGCCCTCGGCCTCGAGCAGTTGGGCCACTTTGCTGGCCGCAGAATCGGTCAGGGTGATCATCGCTGTCCTCCGTGGTTCGGAATTCACTGGCTGGTGACGGGAATCCTACTTCCCCGGTCGGCGATAGTGCACACCCCTTAGACTTTTTTGCTGTGACCGATCGTCCCATTCCGCCCCCCACGGAGCAGGATGTGCGCACTCTCCTGCGGGCCGTGATCGACCCGGAGTTGGGCGACAACATCGTCGATCTCGGCATGGCCGGTGACATCCGGATCGCCGACGGCACGGTGACGATCGGCGTGAAGCTCACGATCCGTGGCTGCCCCCTGCGCGCCCAGATCCAAAAGGACATCCGAGCGCGACTCGAGGTGCACCCGTGGGTGCGCAAGGTGAAGATCAACTGGGGCGAGATGACCGCCGAGGAACGCTCCGCGGTCATGACGAGGGCGCGTTGGAACGCGCGGGAGAGTGCGACCGACACCGCGGTACCGGTCGGGGCGCGCGTGCTCGCAGTCGCGAGCGGCAAGGGTGGGGTCGGCAAGTCGTCGGTGACCGTCAACCTCGCCGCCGCTCTCGCCGCGCAGGGCATGACCGTCGGTGTCCTCGATGCCGACATCTGGGGATTCTCGATACCCCGCATGCTGAACATGCCCGACCGACTCCAGGCCGAACGTGTCGAGGGGCGCGACAAGCCGATGATCATCCCGAACGAACGCAGCATCGAATCGGGTCTCCTCAGGGTCGTGTCGACCGGGATGCTCGTCGACGACGAGGGCACCGCACTGATGTGGCGCGGACTCATGCTCACCAAGGCCGTCGAGCAGTTCCTCAACGATGTCCACTGGGGCGATCTCGACTTCTTGTTGATCGACATGCCGCCCGGGACTGGCGACGTGCAGATGGGACTGGCCCGGATGCTCCCCCGCACCGATCTGTTGATCGTGACAACGCCGGCGGTCTCGGCACAGAAGGTCGCGATCCGCGCGGCCGACATGGCGCGTCGCAGCTTCCTGCGCATCGCGGGGGTCATCGAGAACATGAGCACGTTCACGTGCGCGCACGGCGAGGACTACGCGCTCTTCGGCGAGGGTGGCGGACGCGCGCTCGCCGAGGAAATCGGCGTCGAGTTGCTCGGCCAGATCCCGATCGAGCCAGCCGTCGCCGCGGGGGGCGATGCGGGCGAGCCGGTGGTGCTCTCCGGGACCGGCGCGGCCGCGGCCGAGTTCACGCGAATCGCTGCCCTGATCATCGCCGAGACCCCGGATGCGACCGAGATGTCGGGATGCTCGGCGCGCACCGACTCCGACGCCGTCGGCGTCACCGTTCGACGCGGCTCCTGAACCGCGCGCGCCGGCACCGGGTGCCGGACGGTCTAGAGGTCGTCGTAGCCGGGTTGACCCGGCATCAGGATCCCGACCACGCGCCCGTCGGAGTCGACTCGCAACTTCGGCAGGATCGTCGTTGGCACGCCCACCTTGGCGGCCGCGGTGAGGACCTCGTCCGCCGTGCGGTGCGGGAGGAGGAACTCGATGTTGGCCGCCGTCGGTGGCATCAACATGAGGTCGCCCTCCTTCCAGCGCCGGATCGCGTCCTCGGGCCTGAGCCACATGCTCTCGATCGTCTCGCCGTCGTCATGGAGCGCGTGCTGCGCGCCGGGTGCGCGGGCCACGAAGAAGCGCGTGTCGAACCGGCGCCGCTCACCCTTCGGGGTGATCCAGTGGCTCACGTAGTGGATCTCGTCGGTGGTGATTCGGAGGTTCTCCCGCCTGCACAACTCGAGCAGCGCCACCGAGCCGTCGTGGATGTTCTCGCGCTCGGCCTGGAACTGCGTGGCGACCTCGTCGTCGTCGAAACGGATCACCTCGCCGGTGCTCGCGTAGCGCGCGAGGAGGACACCGGCTTCCTCGAAGCACTCCCGCACCGCGGCCACCCAGTACGCGAGTCCACCCGCCGGGATGCCGAGCAGACCGCTCGCCTCCGCATCCGTGAGACCGTCGCAGAGTTCGCCGATCTCGGCGATCCCGTCGACCTCGTCGACCTTCCCACCGGGGAACACGAACATCCCGCTCGCGAACGCGGCCGAGAACGTGCGTCGAAGCATGAACACCTCGATGCCACCCCCGTCGGCATCGCGCACGAGCAGGACGGTCGCAGCCGGCCTGATGGGCACGGTCTCGGGATCGAAGGGTTCGTCAGCCGCCGGTCGTGCCGGTCTCGTCGTCTCGCTCACGGTGGTCCTCCCCCTCCACCGGAACCACGTCGACCACGTCGTCGTTTCGTCCGATGTATCCCCGATCCACGATAGGTCCGGAGCGCATCGAGGTCACCACCGTGACTCCCCCGTGCACCCTGCGCGACACGACGGATGCCACGGCGGCGCGGGTCGGCGGCAACAGGAGCACGATCCCGATGATGTCTGTCACGAACCCGGGCGACAACAAGAAGACCCCGGCCACGAGCAGGCACACCCCGTGGACGATCTGGCGCGAGGGCTCCTCACCCCGCGAGACCGCCGTGGTGAAATCGCGCCAGACCCTCGTTCCCTCGCGCCTCACGAGTGCGGTGCCGAGGGCCGAGATGATCACGAGGCTGGCGATCGTGGGAACGAGGCCGACCTGCTCACCGACGCGCAGGATCACCCACAGCTCGGCCAGGGGCACCACCACGATCGCGGTGATCACCAGCACGAACACCGGTCAGCTCTTCCCGCGCTTCTCGCGGTAGTCGCGGGCGCCACCCTCGAGCGGCTCCACCTCGAGCGTCACCCCGTCGATCGCCACGACACGGAGCTCGGCGAGATCGGCGAGCGGTGTCGCCCGGTTGGTGCGGGCGCGCCACTGGGCACCGTCCACGAGTGCCACCCCGACCGGGTCGATCGCTCCCACGGCGGTCCCCGTCGCGCCGACGAGTCCGTCGCGACCGATCGTGGGAGTGCCGAAGCGGGTGCGCACCATCGAGGGCATCCCGACGACGAAAGTGAGCGCGATTCCCACGATCCCCACCGTGAGCGTCAACCAACTCGGCCGCATCGACAGACCGTCGACTGGTCGGAACAAGATGAACGACGACATCGTGTACATCGCCAGCCCGACACCCGTCCAGAACCGGGGAATCCCCACTTGGACATCGACCGCGAAGGTGACCATCGCCAGGAGCAGCAGGGCCACGCCGAGGCCGTTCGTGGAGAGCGCGGCCGACCCGAGCGACCCGAGCACGAGACTCCCCGCTCCCACGAGACCGGCCACGCCGATACCTGCCGTGAAGAACTCGAAGACCAGCAGGGCGAGACCGATCGTGAGGAGCAGGTAGGCACTCGCCGGGCTCGAGACGGTGTGCAGCAACCGCGGCATGAAACCGAGCTTGAAGAACCGGACGGTCGTCGCCTCGCGCACCACCTGACCCGAGTCGTCGAGGGCGTCCTTCACGGTGTCGAGCGAGCGACCGCGCGCCTCGACACCATCGAGCGCATAGAGCATGTTGCGCAGCACCGGGACACCGCGGTCATCGTTGGAGAATTTCAGCACTCCCCGCTCGCGCGCCTCGAGGAAGCCGAGGGTCCCCGTGCGCAAGACATCGTCGGCCGAACCGAACGTCGCGCGCTCGCCACCGACCTCCAGCATGGTCCCGGTGCGACCCACCCGGGTCCCGGGTGCCATCGCGGTGACATCAGCGACAGCCATCATCTGGGCGGGCAAGCCGAGAGCCCTCGAACCACTCGGTCCCACCCACACGGCGACTGGAACCTTCGCGTCGCGGATCCGGCCGAGCAGCGATGCCATCCGGTCGCGACCAACGACGGCGCCCTTGGTGTTGACCTGCAGGATCACCGCCTGCGCACCGTTCGACTCGGCGCGCATGAGTGCGTCCTCGATCGAGTCGGCGACGATCTCGTCAACCAGACCACTGACCTCGACCACGTCCACGGGTGCGAGCTCACCACCGTCTGCGGCACTCACCTCGCCCGAGGCCATGATGCCAAGACCACAGACGAGCGCCATCGAGGCGAGTACCCACCGCCTGCGGCGCCCAGCCCCTACCCTTCGAGTCACCCCCCAAGTTTGGGGGTTCCATGGACATCCGCCAATTCCTCACCTCCTCTCGGATCCTGATCGTCGCCGGCAAGGGCGGCGTCGGAAAGTCCGCCGTTGCTGCCTCTCTCGCGTTGACGGCGGCGCACCAAGGGATGACGTCTTTGCTGGTGACACTTGACCCACCCGGTGTCGTGCCCCCGCCGCACGAACGACTCGACACGATGATGGTGAGTCCGGGGCGTGCCCTCGTCGATTATCTGTCCGCATACGGTCTCGGCCGACTCACGAGACGACTCGCCACCTCGGGGCTCGTCGAGCTCGTGGCCCAAACCGCCCCGGGGATCGACGACCTCCTCGTGCTCGGGAAGATCAAGTCGCTCGAACGGGATCTCCGAGCCGATCTCATCGTGGTGGACGGACCCGCGTCGGGCCACGCGATCGACTTGCTGCGCGCACCGAGGGTGCTCCACCGGGCAGTGCCCGGTGGTCCGATCGGCCAACAGGCAGACGATGTGCTCGCAATGATGGCCGATGCATCGCGGTGCCGCACGATGCTCGTCGCGACACCGGCGATGACACCGGTGCAGGAGGCGCTCGATGTCGCGCGCGAGCTCACCGGGACGCTCGGCCTCGCGCTCGGGCCGGTGGTGGTCAACATGATCGACGACCAGCCGCCACCAGTGGATGCCACCCGTCTCGACGATCATCTTCGTCGTGCGTGGGAATGGGCCGAGTCGAGGTCCCGGGCCCAGGCAGGAGCGGTGTCGCTCCTCGAGCGCTCCCTCGACACCGGAAGACTCCTCCTCCGTCGACACCGACTCTCCGGGCCGGGCATGGTCGAGGCACTCGCCATCGACATGGCCGCGGCGATCGAGGCGCATTCCCCGGGAGCATCACGATGACGGGACGGGCCCCCGCGCCAGCGACGACGCTGGGTGACGTGTGTGCGACTGCACGGATCATCGTGGCGTGCGGTGCGGGCGGCGTCGGCAAGACATCGGTCGCTGCCGCGTTGGGATTGGTGGCGGCACGACGTGGACGCAGGGCCGTGGTCCTCACGATCGACCCCGCCCGCCGACTCACCGATGCGATCGGAGTGAGCGACACGATCGGGAACGAACCGGTGAGGGTCCCGCTCGACGTCAGCGGGGAGATGTGGATCTCGATGCTCGATGTCCGCGAGACCTTCGACGGACTCGTGCGCGACACCGCGAGCACCCCCGAACGGGCCGCCGAGGTCCTGGACAACTCGTTCTACAAGAGCCTCTCGCAGTCGCTCTCGGGAACGCGCGACTACATGGCGGCCGAGCGACTGTTCGAGTTGTCCGCGGACGCACGATTCGACGTGGTGGTCGTCGACACGCCGCCCTCCCGCAACGCCCTCGACTTCCTCGAGTCGCCCGAGCGGCTCGCCCGCTTCCTGAAGCACCCGATCGTGCGACTCCTCGTCGCGCCGGGCCGCGGGGGTCTGCGCCTCGCCGGGGCCGCGGTGCAACCGGTGGTGCGCATCATCTCGGGAATCGTCGGCTCGGATGCACTGTCCGGAGCCATCGCATTCCTGCGCGCCTTCGACGGGTTGGAATCGGAGTTCTCGCGTCGCGCCCTCGCCGTCGCCGCGACACTGCGAGGAGACGACACCGCCTTCGTCGTGGTGTCGGGGCCCTCCGCCGACGCCCTCGACCAGGCCGGACACTTCGTCGATGAACTCCGCCGACTCGCCATCGGCCTGCGCGCGATCGTGCTGAACCGCATGCCGCCCGTCTTCGGCGATGTCACGGCGGACGAGGCACGCAGGATCGCAACGTCCTCAACCGGCGACACGGCCGTCGCGCACCGGTTCCTGGCCGATCTCGCCACCGACGCCGAGGGTGCCAACGACCGGACCGGGGGATTCCTCCAGCACGCGCGCCGCGCGCACCCCTCGATCGTGGTCGCCGCGGCCGAAGAGATGGCCGTCGACATCCACGACATCGACTCCATCGCGACGTTGGCCGATTTTCTCGCGCACTGAGACATCGGCGTCGCGACTGCGTTCGGCACGGGGAGCGCGCCGATAGGGTGAGAGCGTGCATGTTCTCGTTGCGACGGATGCCCAATGGGTGCTCGATGAAGTGACCGCAGCGCTCGGTTCGGTGGGAACGTCGTTCGAGGTCGTCAGCGACGGACGCCGCGTCGCATCGCGCGTGGCCGAGCGCACACCCGACATCGCGATCCTCGATCTCCAGATCGGCACGATGGGCGGCATGGCGGTCACCATGGACCTGCGTCTCGACCACTCGAGCGGTGCTCTCCCCCACGTGAAGGTGCTGATGGTCCTCGATCGTGCGGCCGACATCCACCTCGCCCGGCGCAGCGGGGCAGACGGCTGGATCGTCAAGCCCCTCGATGCTCTGCGTCTTCGCAGGGCGGTCAGGGTCATCGCCGCGGGTGGGACCTACACCGAGGGACTGGATGCCCCGGTGGAGGCGACCGAGCCGGCACCAGAATCGACGGATAGCCTCGGCACGTCGGTGTAACAACCGACGACACCACGGGGTGTGGCGCAGCTTGGTAGCGCGCTTCGTTCGGGACGAAGAGGCCGCAGGTTCAAATCCTGTCACCCCGACCAGTCGACGAGACCGGGCCCGTTGAGTCGTTCCTGTCCGGTCGGCCAGTGCCGTTTCTCAGACGAGCAGTTCTGCGATCTGCACTGCGTTCAGCGCGGCACCCTTCCTCAGATTGTCGTTCGCAACGAACAACGCGAGTCCGCGACCACCCTCCACCGACTGGTCGTTGCGGATCCGCCCGACGTAGGCCGGATCACGACCCGCGGCCTGCAGGGGGGTCGGGATCTCGGAGAGCTCGACCCCGGGTGACCGCGACAGGATCTCGGTCGCTCGTTGCGCCGAGATGGGACGCTCGAATTCGAGATTGAGGGCGAGCGAGTGCCCCGTGAAGACGGGAACGCGCACGCACGTGCCCGACACCAGCAAACCGGGGATGTCGAGGATCTTGCGGCTCTCGTTGCGGAGTTTCTTCTCCTCGTCGGTCTCACTCGCACCGTCCTCGACGAGCGAACCGGCGAAGGGCAGCACATTGAATGCGATGGGGCGCGCGAACGAGCGCGGCGCGGGCATCGCGACGGCGTCGCCGTCGAAGGTCAGGCCGGCCGCGCCGTCGTGGACCGCCGCCACCTGGGAATCGAGTTCCTCGACGCCGGCGAGTCCGAAACCGCTCACTGCTTGGTAGGTGCTCGCGACCATTCGCACGAGTCCGGCCTCGTCGTGGAGGGGCTTGAGCACCGGCATCGCCGCCATGGTCGTGCAGTTCGGGTTCGCGATGATCCCCTTCGGGGTGGAACGCACGAGGTGTCCGTTCACCTCGCTCACCACGAGCGGCACCTCGGGGTCCATGCGCCACGCACTCGAGTTGTCGATCACGATCGCACCGGCCGCGACGAACTTCGATGCGAGTTCCCTCGACGAGGTCGCGCCGGCCGAGAACAACGCGATGTCGAGACCCGCCGGATCGGCCACGGATGCGTCCTCGACCACGACCTCCCCTCCCATCCACGGCAGGCTGGAGCCAGCCGAGCGCGAGGAGGCGAAGAATCGGATCCCGTCGACTGGAAAGCCGCGTTCGGCGAGCAGAGCCCGCATCACACTTCCGACCTGTCCGGTCGCACCGACGACTCCGATGTGCACGAAAAACGAGACTAACGGCAGCGCACGAGCAGCCACCAATGACTTTGGTTGGCCACATCGAGGTCGCGTTGCGGGACCACCTCGTCGCGGAACACCGCCTCGCGCAGGGGTCGGCCCGGATGATGCAGGATCGCGATCTCGGTCACCTCGATGTTGGCGGCCTCGAGAACGGCGAGTATCCGCCGTGGGTCGAGCCGGTTCGCCTGCCACCCGAGTCGCGTCGACCATCGCCACGTCGACAGACGCGCGCCCACGACGGGGAGGTTCCACAGGAACCGCATCACGGCCCCGGCGGGCACGAGTGCGACATCGGCGGGGACCCAGGTGCGGAAGTTGAGTGCCACCCTGCCGGCGGGTCGCACGATGCGGAATGCCTCGCGCGTCAGTCCGATCGCGTCGCTCGCGCGGCAGTGCTGCAACGTGATGTAGGAAAAGACCGCGTCGACGGAGGAATCCGGGAGATCGATCGAATGGCCGTCGACGATGTGGGAGGTCCGCAGGGCCGTCGCACGACCGTGGCGGGCGACCGTCTCGCGGCACCGCTCGAGGAACGCGGCGTCGATGTCGGCGGCGGTGACTTGATCGAAGCGTCTCGAGAGAGCCGCCGTCATGCGGCCGATCCCCGCGCCGATCTCGAGGATCGATGCCGATGCGGAGAGATCGCTCCAGCCGAGCCGGTCGAGGTAGATCGAGACCTCGGCGTCACCCGTGTCGACGAACTCCTGGAGGGTCAGTGAGCCACCGGTCTGGTTGTTGAAGACCCAACCGGTCTCGCGCACCACCTCGTCGGCGTTCATCCGCATCTCGGTGCGCGTGCCAGCCGCCTTCCATGGGATGAGTTGCCGTCGACGGATCGCCATCACGTTCGAGTATGTCAGGCGCGCGGTGCGGCGGGGATATGGCGCGATCTACTTGCGCTCGGGGAGCGGTGCCGAGTAGGAGGTGCCCGAGTCCAGACCGAACGCCGAGTGGAGGGACCGCACGGCCGACTCCATGTCGCGCGACGACACGACCACCGACACGCGGATCGTGCTGGTCGAGATCATGTGGATGTTGATGCCGTTGTCGGCGAGCACGCGGAACATCCGGGCTGCGATCCCCGGACTCGTCTTCATCCCCGCCCCGACGAGGGAGACCTTGGCGATCTCGGAGTCGTGGTTGACCCCCTGGGCGCCGATCTCCGCGGCCACCCGCGACATGATCGACTCCGCCACGGCCATGTCGGCCTTGGGAACGGTGAAGGAGATGTCGGTGAGACCGTCCTTCGACGTGTTCTGCACGATCATGTCGACGTTGATGCTGGCGTCGGCGAGGCTCTCGAACACCGCCGCCGAGATGCCCGGGCGGTCGGGCACCGCCACGATTGTCACCTTCGACTCCGATGCGTCCTGCACGACGCCCGAGATGATCGGATCCTCCATTGCGGTTCCTCCCCTGGTGGATTCTGCGTTTATCCATGTTCCGTGCTCCCAGGTGAAACTGGACCGGACGTGGATGGGAACATTGTGGTTGCGGGCGAACTCGACGGACCGCAGGGCCAACACCTTGCTGCCCACACCGGCCATCTCGAGCATCTCCTCGAACTGCAACGACGAGAGCTTCCGCGCCCTCGGCACGATGCGCGGGTCGGCCGAGAAGACACCGGTCACGTCGGTGTAGATCTCGCACACATCAGCCTGAAGCGCCGCCGCGAGCGCGACGGCCGTCGTGTCGCTTCCCCCGCGACCGAGGGTGGTGATCTCCGAGTCGGTCGACACGCCCTGGAAGCCGGCCACGACGGCGACCTTGCCCATCGACAGAGCATCCCGCACGCGGTCTCCCTTCACCTCGACGATCTTGGCCTTGGTGTGGACGGTGTCGGTGATGATGCCCACCTGGGATCCCGTGAAGCTCACCGCGTCGACGCCCACCCCCGCCAGCGCCATGCACAGCAGCGCCATGGAGGTGCGCTCGCCCGTGGTGAGCAGCATGTCCATCTCACGACCGGGATGCACATCGGAGACCGCGTTCGCGAGGGCGAGGAGGTTGTCGGTGGTCTTGCCCATCGCGGACACGACCACCACCACCTCATTGCCGTGGCGGCGAGTGAAGGCGATGTGGTCGGCGACGGCACGGATCCGCTCGGGATCGGCGACCGAGGTGCCGCCGTATTTCTGAACGATCAGGGCCACGGGAAAAAAGACTACGGGCGACCACGGGACGATGGGGGCGGATTTTCCCGCTCGGGTAGCCTGCCCCACTCGTGGGCACCGACAAGAGAGAACGGCAGAAGGCGAACCGGGTCAAGGCACTCGAGGCTCGCGCGCGACGCGAGAGGATGGACAAGATCCGCCGGCGAGGAATCAAGTTCGGCATCGGAATCCCCGTCGTGATGATCGCGTTGTTCGCGCTCGCTCGCACGACCTCGGACGACTCGGGCGCGAACGACATCGTCGACACCACCGCGGTCAGCGACACACCCGACACGATGCCCGGCGACGAGATCACCGGCGAGACGCCCTGTCCGAAGACCGACGGGTCCGAGAAGCGCGTCACCACCTTCGAGCGGGCTCCGCAGAAATGCATCGAGGACGGCAAGAAGTACGCAGCCACCTTCGACACCTCCGAGGGAACGATCGTTGTCGATCTCGACACGGACAAGACCCCGCAGACCGTCAACAACTTCGTCGTGCTCTCGCGCTACAAGTACTACGACGGCTCGTACATCTTCCGCACCGATCCCTCGCTCGACATCATCCAGGGTGGGGGCCAGGACAACACGGACGGCCCCGGCTACGTGATCCAGGACGAGGGCAACCAGTTCACCTACTCGGCGGGCGACCTCGTGATGGCGCGCAGCTCGGGTCCCGATTCGGGCGGTGGTCAGTTCTTCTTCGTGACCGGGCCGAAGGCCAAGGTCCTCGACTACCGCGAGAGTGACCCCGCGTCGCAGGGCACGTACGTCACCTTCGGCAGGGTGAGGGAGGGCCTCGACGTGGCGCAGGCGATCCTCGCCCTCAACGAGGGGGGCGGGAGCCTCGGTGGTGCACCGAGCCGGCCGGTGCAGATCCGCACCGTCACGATCACCGAGAAGTGACGCGCGCCCGGTCGACGGGTCGATGAGACCACGCGGGTCGCCCGCGGTTAGCCTCCCACGACGCACGCACGGGGCGCCTCGCCCCACTGACGGGGGAGGAAATCGATGGACAAGATCGGAATCTGCGGCTCGGGAATCATGGGATCGGGCCTCGCCGAGGTGGCCGCCAAGGCCGGGTACGAGGTGGTCGTCCGCTCGCGCAGTGCGGCGACGGCGGCGGCGATGATCACCCAGGTCGAGAAGGGTCTCGACAAGCAGGTCCAGCGCGAGAAGATCACCGCCGAGGACAAGGCGGCCATCCTCGGGCGCCTGTCGGCGACCGACAAGCTCTCCGATCTGGTCGACTGCGACCTCGTGATCGAGTCGGTGGTCGAGGACCTCGCCGTCAAGAAGGCGCTGTTCGCCGAGTTGGACGCGACCGTCAAACCGGGGGCAATCCTGGCGACCAACACGAGCACGCTCCCCGTCGTCGAGATGGCGATGGCCACATCGCGGCCCGACAAGGTGTGCGGCATCCACTTCTTCAACCCCGCGACGGCGATGCCCCTCGTCGAGGTCGTGCGCCCCATCACCGCCTCCGACGAGACGATCGCGCTGGCGAACGAGTTCACCGCCAAATGCGGCAAGAACGGCGTGCAGGTGAAGGACCGCGCGGGATTCATCGTGAACGCGTTGCTCTTCCCCTACCTGAACAATGCGATCCGCATCTGGGAAACCGGCACGGCCTCGATGGAGGACATCGACGCGGCGATGAAGGGTGGCTGCAACTTCCCGATGGGACCGTTCGCACTCCTCGACCTCGTGGGCCTCGACACGTCACTGGCGATCCTCGAGGCGCTCCAGGCCGAGTTCGCCGACCCGAACTACGCACCTGTCGCCACGCTCCGCCGTCTCGTCGCTGCGGGCAGGCTCGGCCGCAAGAGCGGCGGGGGCTTCTACTCGTACTGAGCGACAGTCGATTCCGGGACCGGCGCGGCCGACATGCAACCCCCGGCGGACTGCAGGTGGAACTTCCCCCCGGTCGATGAGTGGCCGGTCGACGACGACGTCGTGGCGACCGGAGCCGACCTCGAGCCCGACACGCTGCTGTGGGCGTATGCGCACGGGATGTTCCCGATGCGCCTGCGCGGACCCGACAGCCCGATCGCATGGTGGTCGCCGGTCGAGCGCGGAGTCATCCCGCTCGACGGTCTGTGCATCACGCGCTCCATGCGCCGGAGTGCGCGCAGGTACCGGTGCACGATCGATGCGGCGTTCGAGCGCGTCATGATCGAGTGCGCGACGAACCGCACCGATGGAAACTGGATCACCGAGGACTTCCTCGACGCCTACGGAAAACTGCACGCGCTCGGTGCGGCACACAGCGTCGAGGTGTGGGACGGGGACCGACTCGTGGGTGGTCTCTACGGCGTGCGCCTCAACCGATTCTTCGCCGGGGAGTCGATGTTCCACCGCGCGCGCGATGCCTCGAAGGTCGCCCTCATGCACCTCGTCGGCTCGATGGTCGCGGCCGGCATGACCCTGCTCGACACTCAGTGGTGCACGACCCACCTCGAGAGCCTCGGATGCGAGGTCTGGGAACGCGCCGACTACCTGGAGGCCCTCGGAGCCGCGGTCGCCTGACTCTCCGGTCGTGGTGAAAGGGGCCGCGGATCGCCATACTTGGCACATGTCCGCCACTCCCGATGCGCCCGTGACTCGCGACGAACCATGGCTCATGCGGACCTATTCGGGGCACTCCACCGCGGCCAAATCCAACGAGCTCTACCGCACCAACCTGTCGAAGGGCCAGACGGGACTGTCGATCGCCTTCGACCTGCCCACCCAGACCGGCTACGACCCCGACCACCTGCTCGCCCGCGGCGAGGTGGGAAAAGTGGGCGTGCCCGTGGCACATCTGGGCCACATGCGCACCCTCCTCGAGTCGATCCCACCCGGGAAGATGAACACGTCGATGACGATCAACGCGACCGCGGCCTGGCTGCTCGCTCTCTACGTCGCCAATGCGGGGGAACAAGGCATCGAGTCCGCGGAACTGCGCGGCACCACGCAGAACGACATCGTCAAGGAGTACCTCTCGCGGGGCACCTACATCTTCCCGCCCGGTCCCTCGCGGCGTCTCATCGTCGACATGATCGCGTGGTGCGCGGCGAACGCACCGAAGTGGAACCCGATGAACGTCTGCTCGTACCACCTCCAGGAGGCCGGAGCCACACCGGTGCAGGAGATCGCCTACTCGCTCGCCACCGCGATCGACGTCCTCGACGCCGTCCGTGACAGCGGACAGGTCCCGGAGGAGGGATTCGACCAGGTGTTCGGCTCGATCTCGTTCTTCGTCAATGCGGGCATCCGCTTCGTCGAGGAGGTGTGCAAGATGCGCGCCTTCTGCGAGCTGTGGGACCGCATCGGTCGCGAGCGCTACGGGGTGGCAGACCCCAAGGCACGCCGATTCCGCTACGGCGTGCAGGTGAACTCACTCGGTCTCACCGAGGTCCAGCCCGAGAACAACGTGCAACGGATAGTGCTCGAGATGCTCGCGGTGACCCTGTCGAAGAATGCGCGTGCGCGCAGCGTGCAGCTCCCCGCATGGAACGAGGCGCTCGGGCTCCCCCGACCATGGGACCAGCAGTGGTCGCTTCGCATGCAGCAGGTGCTCGCCTTCGAGACCGACCTGCTCGAGCACGACGACATCTTCGACGGCTCGCGCGTCATCGAGGCGCTCACATCCGAGCTGCGCGACGCCGCATGGTCCGAGCTCGAGGAGGTGCTCGCCCTCGGCGGTGCCTTCGCCGCGGTCGACGAGTTGAAGGGCCGCCTCGTGCGCTCGATGGTCGACCGCACCCGGCGCATCGCGGACGGCGACCAGACGGTCGTGGGTGTCAACGCCTTCACCGAGAGCGCCGACAGCCCCCTCGGTGGGAACGACAACATCCTCGTGGTCGACCCGGCCGTCGAGGCCGAGACCGTCGCCGACGTGGCGGCATGGAGATCCTCCCGCGACAATGCCCGCGTCGACCGCGCCCTCGCACGGTTGCGTGACGCCGCCCGCGGCACCGAGAACATCATGGAAGCCTCGATCGAGCTCGCCCTGGCCGGTGGCACGACCGGTGAGTGGGCGGGGGTGCTCCGCCAGGAGTTCGGCGAGTTCCGCGCGCCAACCGGGGTCGGTGCGGCTGCGGGCCGTCGCGCCTCGACTCTCGCCGATGTCGCCGATTTCGTGCGTGCGATCCCGGGCGGCCCGCCGCGGTTCCTGGTGGCCAAGCCCGGTCTCGATGGGCACTCCAACGGTGCCGAGCAGATCGCTGTCGCCGCGCGAGACGCCGGGATGGAGGTCGTCTACAGCGGCATCCGCCTCACCCCGGAGCAGATCGTGGCGAGCGCCCGCGACGAGGACCCCGACGTGGTCGGGTTGTCCATCCTGTCGGGGTCGCACATGGCCCTCGTGCCCGAGGTCGTGCGGCGACTGCGCGCCGAGGGCGTCGATGCGCCGGTGATCGTGGGCGGGATCATCCCCGAGGAGGACCGTGCGGTCCTCGCCGCGGAGGGGGTCTCGGCCGTGTACACGCCGAAGGACTACGACATCGCCCGCATCATGCGCGAGGTCGCAGAACTGGCCGTGTCGCACCGCGGCAGCTGACCCGGAATGGGAACCGCATCCGCGGTGTTGCACCTCCCATGAGCATCTACACCACCTCCATCGCCCGACTCGACGGGACCCCGAACGCGCTCGCCGCGGCCGAGGGCAAGGTCACCCTCATCGTCAACGTGGCGAGCAAGTGCGGACTCACTCCCCAGTACGAGGGACTCGAGGCCCTGCAGAGGGCGTATGCCGATCGTGGCTTCACGGTCGTCGGTGTGCCGTGCAACCAGTTCATGGGCCAAGAGCCCGGCAGCCCCGAGGAGATCGCCGCGTTCTGCTCCACCACCTACGGCGTGAGCTTCCCGCTCACCGAGAAGGTCGACGTGAACGGCGAGGGCCGCCATCCGCTGTACGCACAACTCGCACCAGTGGCCGATGCCGAGGGTGCCGACGGCGACATCCGGTGGAACTTCGAGAAGTTCCTCGTGGGTCGCGACGGCAGCGTCCTTGCGCGCTTCAGTCCCCGCGTCGTGCCCGACGACGGTGCACTCGTCGGTGCCATCGAGTCCGCCCTCGGCTGATCCGACCCCGACCGAGTCGAGGCGTGCCGGGCGGCGCGCTCAGGCGCGCTCGCGCGCTATGAACGAGTCGAGCGCCGGACCGCTCTCGAAACTGGTGATCAACGCGTAGCGCGGGAAGTCGTGGTTGTGCACCACCACGTGCCACAGCCGCTGCGTGTCCACCACGAACCTCGCACCGCGTGGCAGCGGGACCCGTCGCTCGGTGGAGGGGTCGGGCAGGCCGTCGGGGCCGTTGTCCATCAGAAGCATGTAGCTGTCGGGGCTGTCGGTGAGCTCGAGCCAGGACCGGACCACCCAGCCCTCGTCCTCGGGATTGAAACGGTTGTTGTCGTCGCGGTGGATCGATCGGATGGCAGCCTCGCGATCCTGCGGCTCGAGCTTGATGATCCGGACACGCCCGAAGTTGGCACCGACGCACGACACGTAGTCCTTCAGCGTTGGTGCGAGGGCCGCGTTCGATGTCCAGATCGCATCCTTGTCGGTCTTGCCCTTGTCCCAGAAACCGCGACAGTCGAGTTCACCATCGGCGGAGGCGAGCGGCGCGAAGTTCGTGTCGCCCCCGCTCTTCCAGTCGAAGTACTCGAGCGACTCCCACTCGTGCGCGGGAACCACAAATGGCGCGGGTGCGAGTTGTGCGAATCCGCTGCCCGCCAGGCACGCGAGCCGCGGGTGCGGGGTGTGCAGGGGGACCTTCACGGACCAGTGCTCGAGCGTCGGCCAGAACGCGGTGGTCATGGTGCCAAGTGTACGGAAACACCCCGGACCGTCGGGGTCACGGCGGCATGGTGGTGGTGGCACCGATCGGCACGAAGCCGTTGCTGGGCGGGAGCCTCAGCACGGTGCCGGCCGCCACGCGGTCGGGGTTCTTGATTTTGTTGAGTTCCACCAGCGCGGGAGCCGAGAGGTTGAACCGTTCCGCGATCGCGAACAACGACTCGCCCGGTTGCACCGTGTACTCGCGCACGGCGGTGAGCACCGTCGTGGTCGTGGCCGGAACCACGGTGGTGGTCGAGGTCGACTCTGCCGCGTCCGAGTCGAAGATGAGCGCCGACAGCACGGCCAGTAGCGCAAATGTGCACGTGCTCCACAGCAGCCACATGTGGAGCCGTGTGCGGAGGAACATCGTTCCATGCTAAGGCTGCGACGGGGCCTCGTCGTGACGCGCACCGTCCCGTGCGTGTGGGCTGTCACGACTCCGGCACGGTGGCCGCGCTCGCTGTTGACCTATCGTGTCCGACGATGGCTCCCGAGACACGGACATACCCCGGTGCGCGCCGACCGGATCGGCAGTGGCGCCACGATGCGGGTGGCGTCGGAATCGCCGTCCACGAGTGGGGATCGGAGTCGGATCCGGTGCTGTTCTGCGTGCACGGTGGGTCGGATTTCGCCGGCACCTTCGACGTGTTCGCGCCGCTGCTCGCGGCGGCCGGGTGGAGGGTGGTCGCATGGGACCACCGCGGCCACGGCGACAGCGACCATGCGGCCCTCTACGGCTGGGACGCCGACATCCGTGACGCTCTCTCGGTGATGAGCCGGGTGACATCGGCTCCCGCACCGGTGGTCGCGCACTCCAAGGGCGGGGCACTGATGATGCAGCTGGCCGACGGCAGCCCCTACCGGATCTCGAGGTTGGTGAACATCGACGGGATGCCGAGCAAGCGCCGCATGCCCGATGTCCCCGACCACGACCAGTCGCGCCTGTTGGCCGACTCGATCGCCTCGTGGCTGGACTTCCGCCATGTCGCGGGCGACTCGAATCGCAAACCCGGGACGCTCGCGGAGCTCGCACAACGGCGGGGCAAGATGAACCCGCGGCTCTCGACGGAATGGCTCGAGTACCTCGTGACGATTGGTGCGCGCCAGGACGAGGACGGGTGGAGATGGAAACTCGACCCCACGATGCGCTTCGGTGGCTTCGGCCCGTGGCGCCCCGAATGGGCGTCGCTCAGGATGGCCGCCCTCACCGTGCCGTTCCTCGGGCTGCTCGGCACGAGTGATGAACCAATGGGGTGGGGTGCCCGCGCACGCGACGTGCGGCCGTTCCTGCCCGCGGGTGGACGTCTCGAGCTGCTCGACGGGGTGGGCCATTTCATCCATATCGAGGAACCGGACTTGGTCGCCGGCATGGTGCTGGAGTTTCTCTCGTGACCACCGTGACCTTGGCGCACAACAGGATCTCGCTCGCACTGCACGAGGTGCGGCCGGGCACGGGTCGACCGTTGTTGCTGCTCCACGGGCTCGGTGAGTCCGCGGCATCGATGACTCGGCTGGACGTGGGGTGGGATGGGCCGGTGTGGGCGCTCGACTTCACCGGGCACGGCGACTCCACCGTGCCCTTCGGCGGTGGATACTCGTGCGAGATCCTGATGGCCGATGCCGACATCGCTCTCCGCGAACTGGGCGAGGCGACGGTGGTGGGACGGGGACTCGGTGCCTACATCGCGCTCCTGATCGCGGGAGCGCGCTCATCGATCGTGCGCGGTGCGGTGCTCCTCGACGGCCCCGGTCTCGCGGGTGGCGCGGTGCACGTCACCTCGAACACCGAGACCACCACCGTCGAGCGGGCCGGCCAGGCACCGGATCCATGGGCACTGATCGAGCTCTCGCACGATGCCCGTCCGCCCACCTACGTCACGACGTTCGCACGACTTGCCCTGAACGGCAGCGGCATCCCCGACCCCATCGCGGTCGCCTGCAAGGTGACTCCCCCGTGGGTCGAGGCGATCTCGGCAGAACCAGGTGTCCTCACCGACATCGGCCTGCAAGAGGCACTGGACATCTACGCCCAGATCTGACCGGGGCACTCCCGGTCCGGTGGCCCTCCGATCAGGAGGTGCGCCCCACCAACGACCGGGCGAACCCCGCGAGCGCATCGCACACCCCGGCGGGCATCCGCGCCGAGGCGAGACGCGAGATGGCGTCGTCTGTGCGATGGGTGATGCGGTCCTCGACGTCTGCGAGAGCACCGGTTGCGCGCAGCACCCCGGTGATCGCCTCGATCTCGGCGTCACGAAGATCCCCGGCACCGACACGATCGAGCACCGCCCGCTGTCCATCGTCGGCTCGCCCGTGGGCCAGTGCCAACAACAGAGTCGGCTTTCCCTCGCGCAGGTCGGTCCCCACGGGCTTGCCCGTGCTCGCCGCGTCGCCGAAGGTGCCCAGGACATCATCACGCAACTGGAACGCCTCCCCCACTGCTGTCCCGAAGGCAGTCAATGAGTTCCTGAGCTCGCCATCCGTGGCACCCGTGACGGCCGACGCACCCATGAGCAATGGGCGCACCACGGTGTACTGCGAGGTCTTCAGTCGCACCACCTCGAGTGCCGACTGAATCGAGCGTTCTTGTCGGGCCGTTCCCGAGTGGTCGAGGATCTGGCCGATCGCAACCTCGGTCTTCATCTGTCGCCAGTGGTCGAGGGTCTCCCCGGGGCAGTCGCCCAGCATCTGATCCGCGAGAGCCGCCGCAAGATCACCGGCGAGGATCGCCAGTCCCGTCCCGAAGGAGTCCGCATCGCCGATCCACCCGTTGTCCCGGTGTTCGGCGGCGGCACGGACCTGGGCCGTGGGTGCTCCACGCCGGGTGGGCGAACCGTCGATGACATCGTCGTGGAGGAGGGCCGACACGTGCAACAACTCGATCGCGGCACCGAGGCGGACCGGCAGATCCGAGTCAGCATCCCCGCCGCTCGCGACCCACCCGAAGGCGACAAAGGAGGGGCGCACCCGCTTGCCGCCGCGCGACACGAGGTCTCGGATGGCACCCACCGCCGACTCCGCCCGCTCGGAGCTCTCGAGGACACCCTCGTCGATGGTGAGTATCCCCTCGAGTGCGGAATCGACACCGGTGAGAAATCCAGCGAGATCGATGGGCATTCTCCCGCTAGTCCTCGTAGTCCTCGTCATCGTCATCGTCCTCATCCTCGTCGAACCCGTCAGCCTCGACATCCACGTCGACATCGAGCGATTCCACGAGTTCTTTCACCGCGAACTCAGCCGCGCTCACGCGAGCATCGCACCACGTGATGAGGAACGACGCGCGCTGAACCTTGACCGCGAGGACGTCCACGTCGATTGAGTTGGTGTCGAGGTCGGCGAGGATCTCCTCGATCTCGCGCATCGCCTCTGCGTATCCCGCGGGTTCGCCCGTCGGTGGTGTCTTCTTGGCCATCAGGTGACCTCCTCCACTGTGCTCGTGATCGTTCCGTCCGCCACCGTGGTGACGAGGGTCGCCCCCTTCGGTGCACCGTTCACCGACTTCACGACACGGCCATCCGCGTCGCGGGTGATGCTCCAGCCGCGCGCGAGGGTCGTTGCGGGGTCGAGGAGCCGCACCGTGGCCCGCTGCACATCGAGTCGGTGACGTGATGCTGCGACGATCGTCGCGGGTCGTGTGCGGAGACGTTCCGCGCAGCGACCCAGACGCGACCGCGAGCGCAGCACCGCATTCGAGGTGCGGTCCGAGAGGGTGCGCGCACGCGAGGCGAGCCATCTGTCGAACCGCTCGACGAGGTCGATCAGGTGCACCGCCACGGCGGTCGGGGTCTTCAGGTTCGTGTGGGCGACGATGTCCGCGACGCTCGTGTCGATCTCGTGACCGATCCCGGTGAACACCGGATGTGTGCACCGCGAGATGGCAATCGCGACGGACTCGTCGTCGAACGCCGCCAGATCACCCTGGGAGCCACCGCCCCGGATCATGATGATCACGTCGAGATCGTCGCGTCGATCCAGCAGGGCGAGCGCGGTGACGATCTGGCGTGGCGCGCGGTCGCCCTGGACGTTCACATCGGCGACGAGCAATTCGAAGCCCCATCCGGATTCCTCGAGTTGGCGCTTCGCATCGATGAACCCGGCCGCGCGCAGCGACGACACCACCCCGATCCGGAGGGGAACCATCGGCACGGGCCGGCGCTTGTTCTTCTCGTGGACACCCGCCGCTATGAGCTTCTTGATCAACTCCTCACGCTTCCGGGCGATCTCGCCGAGCGCGAAGGTGGTGTCGACGTCGTCGATGATCAGGCCGAGTTGTCCGGACTTCCTCCAGAAGTCGGGACGACACAAGAAGCGAACCCTCATTCCATTCTGGAGCGGGACACCGTGCCGAGCCATCTTCGACATGACTTCCTCGAGGACATCGTCCCTGGTGAAGAGCTTCATGTCGACGGACACCTCGCCGAAGCGCTCCTTGTCGACGAGCGAGAAATAGTGCCCAGTCGGGTGGTGCTCTGGCTTCAACCCACGGACCTCACCCTCGATCCACAGCCCCTTGGGGAACACGTCGTCGAGTGCCACGTTGACCGACTGGCCGAACTCGGCGATCGAATAGACGGGCCGACCGTCGATCATCTCGCGTTGCTTGGGCGTGCGGGGTGGCATCGACTCGACACTAGGTGGTGGGTGCAACCAACCCGAAGGAGCCACCCGCCCGCACTTGGGATGCGTACAGGCCGTCCAGGGCCACCAGTTCGTCGTGGCTGCCGGTCTCCACCACGCGTCCGGCGTCGAGGACCACGATCCGATCCGCGTCACGCACTGTCGAGAGTCGGTGGGCGATGACGAGTGCCGTCCGGTCGCGCAAGGCCTCCTCGAGTGCCTCCTGGACGAGAGCCTCGTTCTCATTGTCGAGATGGCTCGTGGCCTCGTCCATGATCACGATCGAGGGCTTCTTGAGGAGCATCCGCGCGATCGCAAGTCGCTGCTTCTCGCCACCGGACAGCCGGTATCCGCGCTCCCCGACCACGGTGTCATATCCGTCGGGCAGTGCAGCGATCGTGTCGTGGATCCGCGCCGCACGACACGCCGCGACGAGTTCCTCGCGAGTGGCCTGCGGGCGCGCGTACAACAGGTTCGACGCGATCGACTCGTGAAAGAGGTGCGGGTCCTGACTCACCATCCCGATGGCGTCCCGGAGCGAATCCAGGGTCAGATCACGCACGTCGTGACCATCGATGCGGATGGCCCCCCCGGTCACGTCGTGCAGTCTCGGCACCAACGAGGCGAGCGTGCTCTTCCCCGACCCCGAGGAACCCACGATCGCCACCGTCTCACCGGCCGCGATGCACAGGTTCACGCCCCGCAGCACGTCCACATCGGGATCCCCCGTCGGTGCTCCCGGCATCTCGAGCGAGGGCACCGACACCAAGGCCGCCGCCGGGTACCGGAACGAGATGCCATCGAGGACGATGTCGCCCCGTGCATCGACGAGATCGACGGCTCCCGGCCTCTCGGTGATCATCTCGGGCGCATCGAGCACCTCGAAGACCCTGTCGAAGCTCACGAAGGCGGTCATCACGTCGACCCGTGCATTCGTCAGGCCCGTGAGGGTGGGGTAGATGCGCTGCACGAGCGAGGCCATCGCCACCAGCGTTCCCGCAGAGATCGCACCATCGACCACGAGGTAGGCACCGACTCCGTAGATGGCCGCGGCGCCCGTCGCGCCCACAAGGCCGAGTGCCACGAAGAAGACGCGACCGTAGAGGGCCGCTTTCACACCTTGGTCGCGCACCCCGGACGCACGACGGGAGAACGTCGCCGTCTCCCGTTCGCGGCGCCCGAAGAGCTTCACCACCACCGCCCCCGCGACATTGAATCGCTCGGACATCTGCGTGTTCATCTCGGCATTCAGTTCCATCTGCCGCCGCGAGATGGCCCCGAGCTTGAGACCCACCCTCTTGGCCGGGGCGACGAACAACGGCAGGACGACGAGCGACAGCAGGGTGAGCCGCCACTCGAGAACGAGCATCGCCGCGAGCGAGGTGGACAGCACGAAAACATTCGACACCACACTGCCGAGCGTGGACGTCACGGCGGTCTGGGCCCCGACGACATCGTTGCTCAGACGGCTGATGAGTGAGCCCGTCTGGGTGCGGGTGAAGAACGCGAGTGGCATCCGTTGCACCTTGTCGAAGAGCGAGACGCGGAGATCGAAGATCAACCCCTCGCCGATCGAGGAGGAGAACCACCTCTGCAGGATCGCGAAACCCGCATCGGCCACCGCGGCCACGATGAGCACGATCGCAAGCGTCGTGATCATGCCCTTGTCCCCGCGGGGAATCGCATCGTCGAGAATGGCGCGAAACAGGAACGGGGGCGCCAGTCCCACCAACGCAGCAACCAGGATCGACACCACGAAGCAGATGATCCTGGCCCTGTACGGTCGTGCGAACCCCATCACCCTGCGCAGCGAATCGCGGCGAAGGCGGGCCCCCTTCACCGCGTCGGCATCGCCGGGCAGGAGCATGTGTGGACCCATTCGCACGCTCACGAGGCTACGGGTGTCCCCGCGCCGAGTTGTCCCGCGTCTGGTCCCTGCGCCCCTAGTCTCATGGTGTGCTGAGACGTTTCTTTGCGGCGACATGTGTCGCCGTGCTCGCGGCCTGCGGCGGTGGGGGCACTTCCAATGGCACCGGCACGGCGGCCGATCCCGTCGACACCACCGTGCCGGGTGGTGGCGCCGACAGCGAGATCTCCTGGAAACCCTGCGAGAGCGAGTCGGAGCTCAAGTGCGCACGCTTCTCGGTTCCCTATGACTGGAGCGATCCGTCGGTGGGATCGTTCAGTCTCAATCTGGTCATGAGACCAGCGAACATGAGGACCGCCCGCATCGGCTCCATGCTCGTGAACCCGGGCGGTCCCGGTTCCGGGGGCACATACCTCGCGAGGGCTGCGGAGAGCTTCTTCAGCACCGATCTCCTCAATCGGTTCGACATCGTGGGGTTCGACCCGCGCGGCACGGGCGAGTCGACCCCCGCGCTCGACTGCGTGGACGACTACGACCCGTACTTCGCCGTCGACCCGACTCCGGAGAACGACGAGGAGCGTCAGGCATTGATCGACTCGTCCAAACTGTTCGCCGAGGAATGTGCCAAGCGCAGCGGTGGGATCCTCCCGTGGATCTCCACGAACGCGACAGTCCGCGACATGAATGCGATCCGCGCAGCCCTCGGTGAGGACAAGATCTCGTACTTCGGGTTCTCGTACGGCAGCGAACTTGGGGGCACCTGGGCCACCATGTTCCCCGGCACGGTCCGTGCGGCGGTCCTCGACGGAGCCACTGATCCCGACGCCGACCAGGTGCAGTCGGGTCTGGACCAAGCGGTCGGGTTCGAGAAGCAACTCGACACATTCCTCGATCGCTGCTCGAAGGACAAGAAGTGCCCATTCCACAATGGCGGCAAGACGGCGGGGGCGTTCGACCGCCTGATCGCAGAGATCGACGAGACACCACTGGTTGTGTCCAAGAGCCGGGCCCCCGTGAACCAGGCAGTCGCGATGCAAGCGGTCGCACAGGCGATGTATTCATCGAGCATGTGGTCCGAACTCGAGAACGCGCTCGATGCCGCACAGCGGGGGGACGGCACGGGACTGCTTGCCCTGAACGATCAGTACTACCGGCGCAATCCCGACGGCACCTACGACAACGATCTCGAGGCCTTCAACGCGATCAGCTGCGTCGACGACCCCGGTCCGTCGACGGTCGAGGAGAGCGATGCACAGACCCAGAAGTTCTTCGATGTGGCGCCGCGCATGGCGCCGGGGTTCACCGGGGGGTACGGATGCGTCTTCTGGCCCGCCAAGGCGGACCGTCGCATCGACATCACCGGCAAGGGCGCGGGGCCGATCGTGGTCATCGGCACCACCGGCGATGCTGCAACGCCCCTGGCCAGCTCGCGCAAGATGGCGGAAAAGCTCGAGGACGGAAGGTTGATCGTTGTCACCGCGGACCGCCACACCGGCTACGGCGAGAACGCCTGCGTGGTGGAGACGGTCGACACCTACCTGATCACGGCGAGAATCTCCTTCAAGGAAAAGACCTGCTGACCACCCTCATCGTCGCCACGATGACACGACGATGATGCCGCGGACTTCTTGTTCGACGGAATTCCGCCGACCCTGCTCAGCGAACGCCGCAAGCGGCTGGTGTCCGACGGATTGCTCGAGCATCAGGGCGCGAGTCGCCCGAGATCGACATGCTTCAGGAGTCCATGAAGAGGCTTCACACCACCATGCTCGCCACGATCGGCACCGTTGTTGCGGTCGGTGGGAAGATCATTTCGATGCTCTTCCAGATGCGCTGAGCCGCGCAAGCGTCAGGTCACCGAGATGGTGAGCGACTTGGAGGTGGTGACCTTTGTCTTCGTGTTCTTCTGCTTGCGCGTGAGTGTGCAGGTCTTTCCCTTGGTCACGGCCACCAGCTTGCCTCTGCTGATCCTGCAGCCGGCACCCTTCACTGACCAGGTGGCTGTGTGGCCCTTGGTGACCGGGATCAACTTGGTCAGCAGAGTCGATGTCCCCTTCCCCAGGGACTTGGAGCCAGTCGTGGTGGGGTAGGGCGTGGACCCAGTGGTCGTGGAGGCGCCCGCGAGCAGCACCTGGTAGATCTGGTTCGCGCTCTGGCTGCCGCGGGTGTTCGTGCTGATCGCGGTCACGTACACCTCCGGTGACGAGTACGTCAGGCTGGGGAAGGTGATGGTGATTCCGGTGTCGCTGATCGCGAACGTGCGGTCCACGACAGTCTCCACACCTGCCTTGCGCACGGATGTGGCGAGTGCGTTGTTCAGCCCGTCCACGGTCTTCGTGATCTTCCACTGGTCGAGGATTCCGTTCGAGAGGAATGCGCGGAACGGACCGGAGTTGACAGTCGTCCCGTCCGCGAGGAAGTGCGGGGCGGCCACCTTCAACTGGAGCTGTGCGTTGCCCTTCGCATCAAAGGAAACGGACGGCTGGTGGAAGTACGTGCCGTTGGTGGACACCCAGATGGGACCCGGCACGTCGCCGCCCGGCGGGTTCACGAACGTGCTGGAACGGCCGTAGAAGACAAGGGGGCTCGACTGCGCACGGTCCACGTTGCACACGACGAACCTCATGCTGGGGATGCCGCACCTGTCTGTCCATGGCTTCGTGGTGTCGTCGCTCTTCTCGGTGTCGAAATCGATGTGCTGCGCCGCCGACTCGATGGCCACCCTGGCGGGCTTGCCCTCCATCGTGACGGTCAGGTCGTTGCCCGAGAGCGCGAAGGACATCGTCCCGGTGTCCGCCACGAGCACGCTGTACTGGGGAACCTTGTGCATCTTGAACCGGGCGGTCACCTTCACCACGTCCGTGGCGGAGAGCACACCGGTCAGGTCGACCTTGCCGTTGCCGGAGTCCTGGTCGCGCGGGCGCTTTCCCCAGCCCCACACGTCCGAGGTGGAGAAGGTGCCCGTGGACGGCACGCGATAGAGATGGAACATCGCCTCGTACTGCGCGTCCGACACCGTCGCGTCGTGGGTCTTGTACGCCGTCATGCGGGCGACCAGTCCGAGGGTCGCAGGGGCGGGCGAACCGTTCACGGTGATGTCGAAGCAGTAGTTCGTGATGCCGGCCGAGGCATCGCACTTCAGCATGATGACGGCTGGCGCGTCAGTCGTTGATGGGTTGGGCCAGTGGCACGGCACCGTCGCCGCCGAGGGGTTGGTGCAGACCGGTAGCAACTGCGTGTACTCGGGGATGTCCACGGCCGAGACGGTTCCGCCGCCGGGCGGCACGACGACAAGTGATGCCGCCATGGTCGTGGCGACAAGCAGGTAACGACGGGCGCCGGCGTACCTGAGCATGCGCCTAACCTAGTCTTCCCTGTCGGGCGTACCGCTTTACTGCTCTCGGCAGGGCGTGAACTTCCCTCCTGTCATCGGATTCATCGGCACGGGCCACATCGCCACGTTCCACGAAATGTCCGACGACGACCTGCGTGAGCAGATCCGGACATGCCTTGGGCTGACCCAACACTGACCCAAACTCGATGGTCTCACTTGACCCGAGATGGCCCTTTGTGGCCTCCCTGGAAATCAGCGAAAATACGCAGAAATCCTATGTTCTGGCGGAAGGGGTGGGATTTGAACCCACGGTGGGCACAAACCCACAACGGTTTTCGAGACCGTCCCATTCGGCCGCTCTGGCACCCTTCCGTCGCACGAGGTTAGCGGTGGGTGTCGCGCAGCCCACCGAAGAACTCCTGCAACATCGCGGCGCTCTCCGATGCGAGCACGCCGTGCTCGACGGGCGGATTGTGGTTCAGTCGCGGGTCGGTGGTCACGTTGTAGAGACTCGCGGTGGCGCCCGCCTTCAGATCCGCCGCCCCGTACACGAGCCGGCCGATCCGGGACGAGAGCAGCGCACCCGCACACATCAGGCACGGCTCGAGAGTCACCACAAGCGTGCAGTCATCGAGTCGCCACGTCCCGAGGACTCTCGCGGCATCGCGGAGTGCGAGCACCTCGGCATGCGCAGTGGGATCACCGGTCAACTCACGCTCGTTGTGTCGCCGGGCGATCACTGCGCCGTTGCGCACGACGACGGCACCGACCGGAACATCGCCATGCGACATCGCGGCACGCGCCTCCTCGAGGGCGAGCCTCATCGCCCCGATGGTGTCGACGATGTGTTCCATGGCGGAAGGGGTGGGATTTGAACCCACGGACCCGTGAAGGTCACAGCATTTCCAGTGCTGCCGATTCGGCCGCTCTCGCACCCTTCCTCTGCAACGGCGTGACCGTCGCGAGTGTCCGAGGCTATCCGTCGGGTACGCTCCGTCTCCTCGGCGCTCGCCTCCGCGGTCGGCGAGGTGGCGGTCGGGTCCTGTGCGACGGTCGCCCGTAAACCAGGTCAGGTCCTGACGGAAGCAGCCTCCACGCGGGAACGATCGTGCGCCGCAGTTCGCCTGGCCGTCACCTCACTGACCGTGGCCCGGACCGTCGTGGTGTCAACGACCGACCATCGCGCGCTCGCATCGCTCGACCAGATCGGGCATCTCGAGCGAATTCGCGAACTTCGACAACTCTCGCGAAGGCCCGCGCCACTCCCAGTCGTCCACCGATCCGAGCGGGACATCGTCCTCCACGTCCCGGACAACGGTTGCGAGCGTCTTGAACAGGGCGGCATCGTCACGACTAGCGCGCAGTGTCGCCGCCAGTTTCTGTGCCCCGCGGACAACGACACCATCGACGGCCCATCTCGTCTCGTCATCGGGGATCGACTCGATCGAGCCGTAGACGGCGAGCACCGCCGACGCGCTCTTGGCGCCCCAACCCGGGAGACCGGGGAATCCGTCGGCTGTGTCACCGACGAGCCCGAGCCAGTCCGCGATGCTCGCCGGAGAGACCCCGAACTTCTCCCGGACGGCGCGCTCGTTCACGATCATGTCGTTGCGACGGTCGAACTGCACCACGAGATCACCCTCGACGCACTGGCCGAGATCCTTGTCGGGCGTCAGCATCTGAACTTGTTCGATGCGCGGATCGACCTTGGCAATCTCGGCACCGGCGGCGATGCCGTCGTCGGCCTCGTATCGCACCATCGACCACACGGGCACGCCGAGGGCACGCAGTGCGTCCTGCACGAGCGGGATCTGCCCGAGGATCTCGGGCTCCATCCCCTCGGACGTCTTGTAGCCCGCCCACAACTCGTTGCGGAAACTCTCGATGACATGGTCCACGGAGACGGCGACGTGGGTCGCCCCGGAATTCAGCAGTTGGAGTGTCGACGACAGCACGCCCCGGGTCGCCGCGAACGGCGGCGGGGTGTGGTGACGGTTCACCTGGCCGAAATGCTGGCGGTACAGCTCGTAGGTGCCGTCGATCAGGTGCACGATCACGGGTGTCACCCTAGTTGTGGGTTGTCGCCGCACGGCCCCGACCATATGGTTGTGTGCGCAACTATCTCCTCGGAGCGCCCATGCCCGCAGTCACCGCCGACACACTCACCCTGCCACGAGTCCTTGTCGGCGGCGCACCGCGCCACCGCCGCGTGCGCACGGTGACCACGGCACCCGGCGGGTTCGAGGGCGAGGGCTTCCCCGTTAGGCGCGCGTTCGCCGGGATCTCCACGCGCGACCTCGACCCGTTCATCATGATGGATCAGATGGGCGAGGTCGACTACGGCCCCTACGAGCCGCGGGGCACCGATTGGCATCCGCATCGCGGTTTCGAGACCGTCACCTACATCCTCGACGGCGCTTTCATCCACCAGGACTCCCACGGCGGCGGCGGTGTCATCAGGGACGGTGCGACCCAATGGATGACCGCGGGCCGGGGAATCCTGCACATCGAGACTCCCCCGGAGAGCCTCGTGGTGTCGGGCGGTCTCTTCCACGGGCTGCAACTGTGGGTGAACCTTCCCTCGCGGGACAAGATGATCGCGCCGGCCTACCAGAACCTCGAGGCCGACTCGGTGCGACTCGTGACCACCGATGATGCGGGCGCACTGGTGCGGATCATCGCGGGCACGATCGGCGAGCACGAGGGTCCCGGGTCGACGCACACGCCGATCGTGATGGCACATGCCACGGTCTCCCCCGGTGCACGCATGCTGCTGCCGTGGAACCCGTCCCACAATGCGCTCGCATACGCGTTGAAGGGCGACGGATTCGCGGGACCCGAGCGGGTTCCCTTCGGCCTCGGACAGGCGGTGGTGTTCGCCGACGGCGACACCGTGACGATCGCAGCGGCCGAGCGTGAACCTCTCGAGGTGATCCTGCTCGGCGGTCGGCCGATCGGCGAGCCCGTCGAGCAGCACGGACCGTTCGTGATGAACACCAGGGCCGAACTCGCCCAGGCGATGGAGGATTTCCAGCGCGGACGACTGGGCACCGTGCCCGCGAACGGCATCAGGCCGTTCCGCGGTCGTTGAGCGCGCCCGGGGCGCTGACGCTGCGCGTCAGCTGACTGTGTCCGTTGCGCTGACGCTGCGCGTCAGCCAACTTGTGTGAACCCGCCGTCGACGACGAAGACCTCGCCCGAGACGTACTTGTTCCGCACCAGCGCCAGCACCGCCTCGGCGCAGTCATCGGCGGTCGCCGAACG